>Ga0080013_1000059_pt1 | contig 144839 bp, 190 predicted proteins | sample ETNvirenome_6_85_FD_69236 | JGI IMG/M metagenome (GOLD analysis project Ga0080013, IMG submission 69236) | Marine viral communities from the Pacific Ocean - ETNP_6_85 (SPADES assembly) (version 2) | ecosystem: Environmental > Aquatic > Marine > Oceanic | place: Pacific Ocean | collected...
TGCGTCCTTGCCCGTGCCGAATGTCACGCCCTCAGAATCAGCAAACTCCATCGACGCACCGTTTACAACAATGTCGCCAGACCCCACCACGGCTGGGGATATGTTCAGGTCTGTGCCGTCATATTTAATTGTGGCATCATTACCTGTTCCAAGGACAATACCTTCTGAATCAGCAAACTTTGCTGATCCTCCAGCTATAGAAACATCTCCTGATCCTACTACAGCCGGAGAAATAACAAGGTTAGATCCATCGTATTGAATCGTTGCATCTTTACCTGTCCCTAATGTAACTCCTTCACTATCATCAAATTCCATACTTGCACCAGAAACAACTATGCTACCAGTACTAGATCCAGTAGGTGACATAGTCAAATCACCAGATTCATTCTTAAACTGCCACTCTTTTTCTGGTGTTTTTACAACTATTACGGAATTTCCACCTGCAGATGTAGATCTAAAATAAGCACTTGTAGATTCAAAGTGATCAAGTGAAAACCGGCCTCCAGTAGGTGGGTCAGGTGATGCAGAGTTACCCCCTACATGTATCATTCCCGCTGTTAAACCGCTTACTGTATATTTACCACTAGAGCTAATCGCTCCCGGGCCTAATTCGCCATCTCTAATATTAAGTGAAGTTATAACTGCCAATATTCTTCTCCGAATTTATTATTCTGAATCCTTTTTAGCTTTTCTTTCTGCGGCTCTTTTTTGTTGTCTGCTTTGAACTTCTACTTCTTGTTCCGATTCCTGTTCTTTATCACACTTATCTTTTATTCCTTGCATTGCCTGTGCAGCGCCAAGAACTTTATCTCTATTAGCCTTCAATTCAATTAAATTAGCTTTTGCTATAGAAATTTGTTTTTCTTGATTTGATACGCGCTGGTCTACTTCTACTAATTCTTTTTTTAAATTTTCCAAATATTCATCGAATTCTTTACCATCTATTAACATAAATTTTCCTTTCTGCTAACATTTCTATAAATATACGCTTATTTAAGTATTCATATATTTTTATAATAAAACAAACCTTGTATTTAAACATTTATTTCTCATCTAAATAGCTGAAGTTATATTATTCTTCGAACTTGTTCCATCTGTATTATTTCCAGTATATGCTCTAATTGCTGTTTCAACCAATGGCATTACATTTTTAATTGCACGTTCACCAAATAGGAATGAAAGAACAATAAGATTAATCGCATAAATTATTGTCATCATAGTTGGATCAGGAACTAACCACAATCCACTAAATACTTTATAATCTATAAATAAAGTCCCAAATCCCCAAATAGGTCTTTGAATTCCTCTTAACCCTAATAAAATCTTACCTACAAATCCTAATTGAATAAGATCAGATGCAGATCCTTCATGTTTATTTGTAAAATCTCTAAACGAATTTGATTCTTTATTCCAAGAATCCTGTAATGCAATCTTTTGATCAAATTCCAATTTCTGCATTGCCATTGTAATATCAGCTCTTTCCTTTTCTGACATTTTATCTGGTAATGCTTTATCAATTAAATCTACGATTGTATCTGCACCGGGAATGAAACTTGTTGCTAATTTACCTAAACCACCTATTTTGCTTAATAAACTCATGCCATATTTTTCCTTTTTAATTCCGTATAATGTTCATTTAATGCTTCAAACTGTTCTTCATTTAGATATATTGTAGGAGTATTATCATTTTTACATGTAGGACATAACCTTGCAGGATATGGTCTTAAATAACCCATCTTAGAACATAAATGTGCCTTAATATTCTTTCCCAACCTTGATCTTTGAATAGCCTTCATCACTTTTCTCTACATGTATTTGATGATCTACAATATCCTGTAAATAATCAATATGCGAAATGATAAGTACGGTTTGGAATATTGATTTCAAATATCCCAGTAGTGCGTTCATATTATTTAAATTATCACTATCTAACGCTCCAAAACCTTCATCAATTACAAATAAATTACATCTGGGAATGAGTGATATATTGGCCAAAGCTGCTCTTATTGATATAGCACCGATTACTGATTCCATACCAGAACCCAAATCTAATTTTCTTTTTGAACTACCGTCATCTATAAATATCCCGATATCATGTGTTTCATCATCAATTTCTATTATAACATCAAAGCCTGAAACATGAGATAGAATCTTTCTTATTTCCATATTAATTCTAGGTATTACCTTCTTTGTAATTTGTAATTGTATACCGTCTTTAGATAATGAATCCTTCAATAATGATGATAATCTAAACTTCTCTTCTACTTTATTCATTTTTTCAATAGAACTACTTAAATCATGGATCTTTTGATTTACTGAGCCAAGATTAATATTCCATGTGGAAATTGCTGCATCTATATTTTCAGATTTCTTCTTATAATCAGGCAACCCTTTATTAATTTTTTCTATTTCTTTCTTAACGCTTTTATTGAATTCAATAGATGTCTTATTTGTCTTATAATCTGTTAATAAACGTTGTTGCTGTTTTAATGTTTCTTGTGCATTTATAATAGAATCTTCTCTATTTTCAATCTCCATTTTCTTTATATCTAATGATCTTATATCATCATTTAATGATTGAGTGCATTTTACATAAGCATCCCATTGTTTTTGCGATTCTATATTTTGTTCACAAACTTCAGTATATATTTTTTCCTTCTCTAATAAATCCTCTTCCTTAATTACCATATTTTCCAAAGAATCTTTAGCTTTGAATGCATCACTAAGAAAAACACATTTTTGACAATTCTTTTCAGTCTCAAACCAATCATGTTTTGTCAGATTTTTTGTAAGTCTATTAGCATTTGATATATCTTTCTTTATTAGTAACTTATCTCTCTTTATAGATTCCAATTCTTCATAAGCAGATCTAAATGATGCAAGATTTGCTTTTAATTTTTCTTCATTATATGTTTTATATTTTACTTCATTATCTTTAATATCTGTATTGAGCGAAATATATTCTAACTTAGCATGCTTCAATAATTCTTTCAATATTTTGATATGATCTTGTGAATTTTTTATCTGTGTTTCAATATCTTCTCTATTTAAATTATTATCTTCAACATTCTTAAGAGATTTATTAAGTTCTGCTATTCTATCAATTATTTTAGTTATTTCAGTTTTTAATTTTGATTTTAAAGCATTACCTTTTTCAAGATTTTCTGTAATCTTCTTTCTTTCTTTTTCATACCCTTTGTGAATAGACTTAAAATCATGTTCCTTATATTGCGTAATAACTCGTTTAAGTGCATCACATTCACTTTTGATAGCAAGATATAAATTATCCATAATATCCAAACCAAGAAATCTAGCCAGTTGCTCTTTTCTTTCTGATTGGTTACCATCAATAAAATTTGCAAGCTTTCCTTGCATTCCAAATGTTGTAAGACTATGGTCTAGGTAGGTTCCTAATAATCCACGAATAATTCTTTCTGTTTCATTAACATTGGAATCACCAGTTATTGCAACTTCTTCACCCGCAATGATTTCCCATATCTTTATTATGGTTTTGCCTTTATTTCTATTCTGTTCTAATCTATCTACTCTTCTTCTAATAACAAAATCTTTGTTATCTACTGAAAAGTGTATTTCTATTTCTGCATATTCTCTATTTTCATTAATCAAATCTGTAATATTAGTTCTTGATACCTTATCTGACATATTGAACAAGCCATTGAGCAGTGTTCTAAGCATTGCTGATTTGCCAGACCTATTTGGTGAAAACATTCCTACTATTCCATTCAATGATTCGAAATCTATATAATTGTCTTTACCGTATGAAAATGTATTATCAAATTTAATTGATTTAACTTGCCAAGCAGATCCCCTATTCTTTGATTCCTCTTCAATTGAAGTATTAAATATTCCTGAATGAATCTGAAGTATGTTGTCTATTTCTTCTTTAGAAAGTTCTATGGCTTCGAAATATTTCCTAATCAACATTTGTTGTACTGAAAGCTGAGATACATTATCTATTTCCAAATCACTAAGATCTATATCTTTTCCTGCTGATGCAACATCAACTTCAACAGATAATCTAAGTGGATTTAGTTTTTCTTTTAAGTACGATGCTATATTACTTAATGTAACTTGATTATAAGAATCACCTTCAACTAATACCCTTACGTATGGTTTTTCAGGAACATCTCTAAATTTTCTTTTAGTTATATCTTCGCTAGGATTTAATCTTATCGTATAATATCCATAAGGGTTTTTGACTGGAATGAATTTACTTTTATATGTATTTGTATCCCAAATTACATATCCTTTCAATCCCCCTTCACCAAAATCTTGTTGAATTAATGATCCACTATATAATACTTTTGGATCACCATTTGGAAAACTGCTTACTGCTTGGTATTTATGAATATCTCCAAGCATACCAATATCATAATTCTTGAACATGCTTGCATGATAATTTGATTTCAGTACATAGTTAACATCAGTTCTTGCCGAATTTAAAGCACCATGAAATAGTGCTATATATTTTCTTTCATCTGATCTTTCGAATTCAATTGGAAAATTTTTCTCATCATTTATTGCAAATACACCATAAGCGATTTCTTCTGTATCAAACGGCTTAAAAATACCACTTTTGTTATAAACAGTTGGGATATTAGATGATTGCTTTTCATCATACATATCTGTGATTGCAGTTATAACATCTAATCTATTTGGTTGATTTACAATGCAATCATGATTTCCTATGATAATATCTAATGGTGCAATTCCTACTAAAGTGTCAAAAAAATCCTTCCCAAGACTTATTGCTTCTGGTGAAAGGTTTACTTTATTATGAAATATGTCACCTACTAAAACTATTCTATCTACTTCGTTTTCAACTAATGACTTATATAAATTTTCAAATACTTCTTTATATTCTCTATGTCTTTTGAGTAAACGAATATGCACATCCGCGATCTGCGCGATCAGCATTAATTAAACTCCTTTTCTAAATCTTTTAAATAAAACTATTAATACCTCTAAAAATTTGAAGCAACTCTTTCTAAAAAATCAAAATCTACAGAATTGTTATTAATCAATTCATTTACTATTTCTACATCTTTGATAGACCCTATATCATTGTCAAATTTCCTTAAATCTATCATTTTAACATCTATACCATTTTTAACTAAGATATTTGCTATAGTTATCTGCTTATTATAAGCATCTGGATCTAAACATAATACTATTTTTGAATTATTATTTAATATTTTTCTGAATAGTTTATGATCTCTCTTTAAAGATGATCCTAATATAGGAACTGCATTTCTTCTTAGCATTATTGCATCAAATACACCTTCTACTAAGAATAAAGGTTTATTCCAATCTATTAAATGTTCATTGAAGATAAAATTTGTTTTTGGAATTGGCGGATTATCATATGTTTGATTGACCTCATCATCTATACTTCTAGTTATAAAATAATTTATCTTATATAATGGATCATATGATGGAATTAATATCCTTCTTGACGTAGGGCTATAATGCATGTTGTATTTGATCAAATCGTCCTGTGTTATCCCTCTTCCATAAAGATAATTTACTCCTGCACCAAAGCCAAAGCCTTTCTTATGCTTATATAAATTTTCATACTCTTTAGGTATAAAAAGCTTATCAAAAAGCGGCTTTTTTTGCGGACTATGTGACAACATTGTTATTAAATCATTGAGATTGGTAGGTGAACCATATGTTATATTGGAAGAAAAAAATCGTTTGGCTTCGGAAGCAAAACCAAGCTTAAATAACATTCTTTTTAATCCTTGGCCACCAATATCACAAATCCAACAATGATATTTTTCTGTGACTACATCAATTACTAAGTGTGGCTTTGGATGTTGACAATTAGTACATGTAAATACATAATTGTTGTTTCGATCATGACCGTCATGATCCCCTAGTATATTTTCTAAAATTGTTAAATTATCTAGCCTTGTATTCATTCAATTCTTTTTCTTCATATAATGCAAGAGCAATAATTATACTATCACATATATCATAGGCTGTATTTGCAATTTTATCTATTCTTTTCATTCTTGGTAGTTCTATTTCAGGAAACCTATTTACTACGTAATTTTTTACATATTCTTTACTATTTTCACCTCTAGGAATTGCAGACCCAAAAGTTAATTTACGTGCTTTCAATACATTTATATGAACTGGCTTGATCCCATAATATTTGTAAAGGCAATCACTTGCCAAAGCATTAAATCTTGCCAAAGTTATAATTGTCTTTGCACTTGTTCTACCAGCTGAAAACCTACCTAATATATCTTCGATACCAATAATATCTACATTTCTTACTGAACCTGTAAGATTTTCTTCTATATATTCTTGAAATACTACCAACTTATCATAATAATCTTTTGCTTTAGATGTATCTATTAATCCATAATCTAATAATTCGCCGTCTTCTATTAATCCCCAACCAGTTGCATTAGTAGATAAATCTATCCCTAAAATCCTCATACCATTATCCTCCAAACTAAATCAATTTCATTTGTATCTATCCTTATCTTCAAACTCATCAATTTCAGGAAGATCAATAATAAAACGATTATTACTCATATCATCTACTTCTTCTTTAATTTCTTTTATTATCTCTTCATCTTCTTCATCCTCTTCAGATTTCCTATTTTTCATACCTGCTGGTAATATATCATGTTTATCAAGCATATCAAGAATAGAATCACCATCTAGACCTTGATTATCATCTTTAGCATCAATTGCTGATTCAACTATTTTTTGCGATGCAGAAAGAAGCTTAATAAGATTATCATTTAATTTTACTGATAAATCTAAATAAGGATTTGCTTTATCGCCAATCATGAAAACATCATCGTCATCATCAAATCTTTTTGCAATATTATCATACGTGTCCAATGCACGTTTTCTATCTTCTGTACATCTAATAAATATTTCTTTCATAAATGCATCATAAGTCATACCATCAAAAATTTCAATATCTTTTAAAGATACTTTCAAATTCTCTTCTGGTTTTTTCTCACTATTTTCATCTTGCATCCGTTTTCTCCAAAGGTGCATTCTCATCATTAAGCTGCACATTGAATCTATATTGTTCATTTACTACTTGCAGTTTATCATACAAATCTTTTACTGATGTGAGTAAATTTGTTACAACAGGTTCATTTGCATATGCCGGCATGTTTAACATTTCTTCACATCTTGCTGAAAATTCTACAAGAACACCATGAATACCTTCAAATACACCTTCTAATGCTGTAACTCTATCAATCAATCTTTTTGCAAGAAAACCGAGAATAACATTGACAACTATACTTACACCTAATGCAATCTCCAATATCATATTTGTTCCTTTTTATATTTAATTTTGGTATACTTCATTCTACTTGGTTCATTTCTATTTTGTACAAACTCGCTGACTCAAATTTATAAGGTTTTACACCTATTGATTCTAATATGTCAACTCTATTCATAAATCTCTTATTCATTAAATCTTTTACCTTGTAGAACCCTGATTTGTCAGCAATAACATCCCCCAACTTCGATTTACGAATAGCAGAAATATAAACAAAATCCCCAAATTCAAAAGGACCCCCATAACGTTTGTGAAGATTACGTGATAAAGCAATATAACGATAATTACTAGCTTCGTCAACTTTAATAATAGTTCCATCAGCTGTTTCATTTGGTCTATCATCTGTTTGACCTTTTACAGGATGATACATTGTTACTGCTACCTTAATTGTTTTTTTTACATGTTTTACTGATTCTTTAAACCTTTCTTCATATTCTGTCAATCTTTGTATAAGTATACCATTGTTTATATTTGTAAGACGAAGAGCTGCGTTAGTATCTGATAATACGAAGTTATAATTTACCAGATTAAATCCAATTATAGCAAATGTAATAGTTAGTATAACATTTAAAGCTAAAGAACAACATAAGGGAAAAGACCAAATCTTATTTTTCGTTAGAGCTTCTTTATATATGCCCAAATAATCTCTCAGTTAAATATCGTCTACCAATGCAGTAAAACTGTCTGCCATTTGTAAAATACGTGTAAGTGCGATTTTACTAAACATAACTGATGGAATTCTATTACTTTCTACATATAAACCATCATGATATAGAATTGCATGGAATTCATCATTTGTTAATTTAATACCGCAACCTTCAATTAATCTAAGTGATCTTAATGGAACTGTAAGTCCGTCTTGTAACTCATTATTAAAAGTAAACATTCTACCTAATTTATTTCTATGCCAATCTGATTCTTCTGGAATGTAATAAGTAGTCCCATCTTCTGAACCAATCTTACCAACATCATGAAATAATGAAGTGATTAATGCACTATAAACAGAAATTTGTTTCTTAACACCTAAAGCATCTCTAATTCCTATTAATCTTTCATACACTTTTAATGAATGAACCGCTAAACCGCCAGGATATGGAGAATGTTGATCTAACTTTCCTGATGCAGGACACATAAAATATCTTTGTGCATATTTCTCTAAAAAGAGTTTCCATCCCTCTTTATTTTCATTTGATACTTTGTCATTGAAAACGTATTTCTCGAATAATTTATCAATAACTTCAATTGCATTATCGGTCAATACTTTTTGTTCTACCTTTGTCATTCCTTTGGCCTCCTTTTATACTTCCTGCAACTTGCAAGCACAATATTTTTTGGTTGTCCACATGATAATATGTTAACGCACCTTGCACATTTGTTATTATATTTTAATCTAGATTGCCAAAAAAGTAAATTATCTGCAACTGTTCCTTGCCATTCTTGTGCTTGTATTTCATCCAAAGTTTTAGGGAGCTTTACATCCCCATTTTGTCCTAATTTTACATATTTTCCTTTTTTCTTACTAAATGAAATTATAAAACCTCTGCCAAATTTATTAAAACCTAATTCGATATAATCTTCATTAGATATATATAAAAAAGTATTATTCAATACATCAAATATCCACTTATGACGAGCTGGCTTACCCTTCTTATGCATATATCTATGAGGTTGTACCAAACCAATTACTTGGCCTAATATATCACCAGCTTTATATGCTTCATTATTTCTACGACGTAAATTTCTTGTATCTCTTGCAAATTCATCTCTTGTAAGTTTTGTATAATAATTATTCCTACGAAGCTTTTTTATCTTATTATCTTCTATTGTGAAATAACCTCGTTCATCAATTCTACTAAGGTTCAAATCTGTTTTTATAAACATATTATTCTTAACAGAATAACACCAATCTGTCATTAGCTTCTTCTTATCATCCAGTGGATGAAGCTTTACAAAAACATTATTCATTTATCCTCCAATTTTAAGATTTATCAATAATTTTTCTTGCTTTTTTCTCTGTTACTACTGGAAAAAATTCTGTACTCATTTACTACTCCTTTACAAATGTTCCTTGGGATGTTAAATGACCTTTCCTATCTTTAATTTCATTATACGCAGCTTCTACACATTTGTCAAATTTAATATTTTTCACTTTGCAAACACCACGCAAGGTCACGTATATATCTCCGATAGCATCCATAATGCCTTCATCATTATTATGATTTATAGCATCAAGGAGTTCGGCAGTTTCTTCTAAAGTTTTAATGGCTTGTCCCATAGCAGTTCCGTGTTCTGTAATGCCTTTGTCATCCATCCATTTATCAATATTATGATCATATATTGCTTTCATAAATCCTTACTTGACATTTGCTAATGGCTTCATTTCCCACTCATTTCCTGACCTCAATATTTTTGAATTCAGTAATGTTTTCGAAACCCTTTCAGCTGTTTTGACTGCTCCTTTTTTATCATCCTTCTTTGCAAATTCAGGAGGAAACATTGCATCTAATGCAAATTGAAAATCTGATTGTTTATTTAATGTAAACTGGTGAGGATTATGTTCGAATGTATAATTTGAACCAAGAAAATCCCATCCAGCAGGCATAATTTTACCAAATTCTCTATCCAATGCTTTCAATCCAAATATTTCTGCAAGGGCAATACGATAATCATTATCATCACCTTCATAAATATCTTTTGCGAAATCAGTTGCTTTAATTTTGAATCCTACCAAGAAAATCATCATCCAAGGTTTTCTTGTAATCTCCCATTCTCCTCCAGCAGTAGCGAACTTACTTTTTGACTGCTTGATTCGCTTCCAGTCATTTGCTTTACCCTTCTGTTTAGCCAATTTATTTCTCCATATAGTTTATCATACAAGCGAAACGTCGTCCCCAATCTCCTTCTGTCGCACCTTAGGGGTTTCCAAATGTTCAAAATCTTCCCTATCTCTTATCGATTGTGCAATCGAAGGTAGGAATGTTTCATCAGTTATTTCCTCTCTTATCTCATTTTTTATAGAATTCATAACACTAACTATCAAATGTTTTCTTGTAACAATATCACTTTTTGTAGTAGGATTATCTATACCATTGAGAATAGAATCAATTGCATTTTCATATTCTGATATTTGTTTAGTTATTAATATTGCTATATAATCTGATATAACTTCTACCAATGTCTTATTTTTTATTTCCATTAATTGCCTTTTTTAACCTTTCGATCACAAGTAGTTTATCTCTCTCAATAGTTGATTGCCAAAACCTTATTATCTGATAGCCTGATTTCTTTGCTATCCAATTTTTCTGACCATCATTCTTCTTATTTTTCATTTGCATATAATTGAATGATACTGAATCATTATCAAAATTCCCATGTATATAATCACCATCTACTTCAATAAGTAGTTTACCAACTCTAAAGTCATATATCTTATAACTATCTAAAAATCTTAATGGAAATTCTACCTCAAATTCTATACCTAATCCCTCAAGAATCTCTATCATTGCTTTTTCTGGAGCGGTACGTCTCATTTTCTTTCGTGCAATAGACATATCACGTGGTGCTCGTGTTTTCATATTTTTAGCCCACCATTTTAAATGATGGCCATTGTCTCTTTCCTTTTCATAATAACGTTCCTTAGTTTCTTCCCATTCAGAATCTTTTACATTATGATATATCTTTCTTTGTCGTTCTGAGAGACTCAATCTCATTCTCCAATTTTGCTTGTGATTCCTTAATCATTTCTACTTCAATCATCACATCATTTAAATGCTGACGAAATGTCATAACTGCCTGTTCTGATGATACCATTCTTCTATGAACAGCTACTAATGCATCAGCAGGGTCGATTTCATCAGGTTGAATGCCTGCTGTATTTAAATCATTAGGTAATATTAAATTCCCTTTATTCATTTCTTTTTAGCTCCTCTTCTTCTAGCTTTTGCAGCTCTCAACAATTCATTTGGATCCAAATTTTGATTTCTTACATTAATATTTCTATGTAAGCATACTGATTGTAAATTAAGTGTCTTAGCAGCACCTTGTTCTGTTATAACTGATACATATCCTTTTTCTTTATTTAATTCTTTTAATTTAAAGTATCGCTTTTCTTTATAATCAGCGCACTCTAAATATTTATTAATATGATCCTTTGTTATTAATAATTCTTCTGGAATGTCAACATATTTTAACCTTTTCGTACCATATCTATCTTTGGTAGTTTCTATTTTTAATTTAATCTTCTTCGGTTTCTTCGTCCTCGGAATTTTCTTTATTTTCGCTTTTTTCGAAATCCTCTTCTTCCGAGTCTTCTTCGCCGAGGTTTGGGTTGAAGATGAATTCAATTTCTCTTTCACCTGTTTCACTATATCTGTCTTCTTCATCGTTTTCTTCCGATTCATTGGCAATTCCTTTGAAATGTTCTTTAGAGTTCTCCATTATCTTTTCACTTTCATGAAAAGCATTCAATAAATCTTCTTGTTTTATTTGTTCATCTTCAGAACCTTCAACAATTTCAGGTAGTTTATTAGGATTATTTTGTTCTTCTACTTTTTGTTCTTCTGCTAATAACAAAAATCTTCTTAATGGTACTCCTAATTGCATTCTTAAAAAACTAGAAGTTTTGACTATATCATTAAATGCATCTAATATATTATAGTGAGAATTAATATTGATATTAGGATCACTATTATCTCTATAAACCTTATGAGCAACCATATCTTCTATTTTCTCATGTGCTTGATTAACTAATTGTATTGCTGTTCTAACTTGTTGATCAACATTTGATAATGTTACTGCAACGATTCTAATTTGTTCTTTAATATTTAATTCTTCTTGCCTAGCGCTTTCCATAAATGTTTTCGCTATCCTTGCAGCCTGTTCCTCTTCACTCTCCGGACTTTTCATAAGTTTCAGTCTCCATAACTATTAATTCAAAACTTAACTCACCTGTTACAGGATTAGTAACTGTAACAAGATCATATTGGTTAAGTAATTCTGGTATAGAACCATTCTTTTCTTCATATATGTAATATAATAATCTATTACATGTATCATCGCCAATAGATGTTTGACTCTGTTCTATAATTAATTTGCATAACATCCAAGTTTTGAAAACTGGTAATTCCATAATCTCTAAATCTGTTATTTTATCAGTTACTTGATTATCTAATTCGGCTCGGAGACCTGTTGCAACTTTATCAAGTTCTTCTTGAATTGTAGCAACTCTTAATTTAATTGTTTCCGGTTCAATAGATAATATTTTTTCTATCTCATCAATATATTCTTTTTCTTGTTCTTGTGGCATTTTACCTCCGAATAAAAAAAAGCTAGTTAAACACACATTCAAATTCTGCTGAATATAGAAAAGTTTGGGAGACCCAGCATTGTTCATGTGAATAACTAGCCATGATTATTTTCCTTAATTATAAATATCAACTAAAAACTATTAATATCGTCGTCATCACCATCATCCTGGCCCATTCCAAATAAACCAAACGAATCTGAATCATGATTAGACCTATTTACTACTTCATATATCGAATTTTCTGTATTATACGTAAGAAATACAGAAGATTGTTTATGACTGTCTACAATTGTTGCTTCATCATTACAACAATTTTCATACATACCTTTGAAATATGATAATTGTAATGGAACAAAAAAATTATCTTTATTATTAGGATTAACTGCTACAACATTAAGAAATGTTGCATTAGCTGGATTGAGAATTTTTTGAATATAAAACAATGACATATTTGTTAATACAACTTTTGGTCCAAATGATTTCAATAATCCCATTTTAACAAATTCACTGTTTATATATCTTAACCCTATATTTTCTTCAGTAAATGCAATGGTGCATCCTGGTTCATTGCCATCTAACATGATATAAAACAAAGCATTCCCTGCTTCATTTGATAAGAACCATAACCGATAATTCATATCAATTATGTTATTATAGGTAAGTCTAGTAGTTATTAATCCTGGCTTTTTCCTATCTTTTTTATTCTGAATCAGTGGTGTTTTGACTAACATTATTGATCCCCATCTCATTGTCAAACTTCTCAATTACTTTCTTTGTTTTTTTCATAAAAATATCAATTATTTCTTCTGATTTTATATCATATAATAAACAAAGGTTCATCCAATATTTTAAAACATCGATCAATTCTTCCTTTAATGCTTCTTTATCTACTATTTTTCTTTTCATATGATGTTTAAAGTTTATTTCATCAAGTACTTCTGTGCATTCCTTTATAAGCAATAATAGAACATCTTTAAACAATTGTTGCTTACCAACCAAATCATTCCCTGGATAACATGCATGATCGACATATCTTGATAAATATAATTGGGATTCCAATTGAGTATTATACATTTGGTCGAATTTGTCTTTGCCACTATCTTCATCATATATTCTTCTGAACTCTATTGATGTTGTATCTTCCCTTATTGCAGTTTCGCTTGGTTTAATAGTTTTCCTATCTTCACCTTCCACTGTATTTTTAAGACGGCCGGATCCGCGAGGAGCAAATTTACTTATCTTATCTTTAAAACTCCGTCGGCTTCCTCGTGCTCTACCTGGATCATTCATTCATTTTCTCCATTATATCTTTTTCTGTAAGTAATGACATTCTGTCCCATGCTACAGATAATCCAAAACTATCTTCTTTTAATTTAAGTAATATTAATGCTCCGGCAAATAGATCATCAATAAAATATCTAAGTTTATTTTCCCATATCTTAACGGATATATTCCCATTAAATTTAAGTATAGCAAATGGTTTTCCATTCTTTGTTGTACGATGATCCACATTTTGTATAGTTCCCCAAACATATGTAGAATCCTCATGTGATATTGCATCCCATTCAGATATATGAGGTATTCCTATACCCCGCAATGCTTCTTCTAATTCAGCTGTTCTTTCACTTCCTGAATATCTAAACCCTAGATATTCTAATTCTAATTTAATCGTTTCCTTTTCATTAAAATCATCATTGAAATATACACCAACTTCTGAAAAGAATTTCTTAAATTTATCCGACTCCATTAACATAATTGGCTTCATCTTTTTATCTTCAAAACCACATTTCTTAAATATTTCTCTTCTTTCTACTACTTTAAGTCTTGTAAATTTATCAAATAATATTACTATTTGTGATAGTGGTTTTCTACCTATATTATCCACCTTATCACTAAATGGCATATTATCAAACATTCCCAAGATAGCCATAATACTAATATTTTTATTCGATGCCATTCTATGATCCATGTTATCTTTATAGAATTCTAGAAATGTTTCCCAACCTTTTTCAGGCTTATGTTCATTGATTTTCGAAACAACTTTATGACCGATTCCTTTTACATTTACAATACCAATCAGAATATCTGTTTCATTTACTTTAAAATTTTCAGAGAAATTATTGATTGAACCAATACTTACCTTAGCATCAGGCAATAATTCTCTTGCCATATTAATATAACTTGCAATCTTTTCTTGGATCCCTTGATTATAGTTAAGTAATACTTCACAAAATAAGGCGGGATAGCGTGCCTTCATATATGCACCCCAATACGATAACATTCCATATGATACTGAATGAGGTTTATTGAATAAATAACCTGCATTGTCAATCATATACTTTGTTATTTTCTTCACATCTTTTACCGGTAACTTAAGGTCATCATTATTAAAGAGATGGTTATCCAATAGGTCATCAATCTGTTCGTAATCAAAATGTTCACATGCTCTACGAAGAAGATCAGCAGGACCAAGGCCCATTCCCATCTTATTAAACATTCGAATGAATTGTTCCTGGTATACCATAATGTTTTCTGTTGGTGCAAGGATTTCATCAAAGAATGGATGAACATCATTTGTTGATTCCTCTTTACCCAATCTTCTCTTTGCATATTTCTGTGTAAGACCAGCTTTTATAACACCAGGTCTATATAATGCTGATGTTACTGCAAGGTCTTCGACATTTCTTGGACAAATATCCTTCAATAACCTTGTAATATTATCACCTTCAAATTGGAATATACCTTCTGTCTTTCCTTGTGACAACATTTCATATGCCTTATCATAATACTTCATATACTCTGTATCTTCAGGATCAATATCCTCTCTCATCATAGGCATAGAATATAGGTCATCAATTGATATACCTACTTGTTCCGCCACTCTCTTAACAACATCCAAAGTTTTAATTCCAAGCATATCAATTTTAAGGAACCCAATCTTACCAAGTTCCTCTACTTGCCATTCTGTAACCATCTTAATTACTTCTTCATTAGTATTCTTTGCAATTTCCTCATCCTCTTTATTCAATTTAGCTCTTCTAAGTGGCATACTTTTGTATAATACATCCGATGATATAATAGTTCCGCCTCCTGAAACAGAGTATGTTTTTGGATTTCCTTCAATTGCTGATATAGTTTCTATCAATTTATTTTTGTCATCCTGTTCAAATTGTGCAAGATACGCTGCTAATTTTTCGTTATCTTTAGCAACATCGGCAAATGCTTTTAATGATTTGAATTCTGATCCAGTTGAATTAATTGTTTTAGCTATTTTGTTTACTTCAAAAAAATCCATTCCTAAATTCTTACAATATTCTCTAAACAAATTATTACATGTATACCTCATAATTGACCCAACTGGTGCAATATTATCAAACCCCCATTTACCTGCTACATAATCTCTAACTTCTCTGCGACGCCCAGCTTCAAAGTCATTATCAATATCTGGCACCTTAATTCGTTCCGGATTCATGAACCTCTCGAAGAACAAATCATATTTAATTGGATCCAACTGTGTAATATCCAACAACCAACATACAACACTCCCAGCCGCGCTGCCCCTCCCTGGCGACATCAATATATCATGTTCATAAGCCCAATCGGTAAAATCTTTTGTAATAAGGAAATAATCTACATATCCTTTATCGTCAATAACCTCGATTTCATTTTTAGCTCTAAGCATATAATCCTTGGCATTTTCTGTTGTTACCTGCCCAAGCTTAATTTTCTTTTGAATACCGTTTATAAGAGCTTTATTAATGAATTCCCTATTATTTTTATAACCTTCAGGTGTAACAAATGTAGGTTCCTTCAATGATTCAGTATCAATAAGACCATTACACATTGTTGCAACCTTTTTAGTTGTTTCAATACCTTCATCAAGCCATTTTGTTCCCATAACATCTTGATGCCCATGAATTTTCCAAAGTTCCCTTACATTTTCCTCAGGCATAATAAACATATTCTTACATTCAGATTCTTCCATATCAGTTGTCAAACTTAATAGAAATGTTCTTGCATCATTTCCTTCTTTAATAGGATAATGAGCATCGCATGTAATCACAGTTCCTACATCATATTTTTTTGCAAAATTATTAATGATATATTCATTATAATCAATTTGCATCTGTAACTCATTTGGCTGAATTTCAAGAAAGAACCTTTCACCAAACATTGATGTCATTCTTTCAAAATAATTTTGCATAGCTTTATAATCACCATCAAAGAATGATCTACCCATTTTTGATGCAATACAAGTTGATGTTACAACTAGACCTTCACTATGTTTTTCTAACATGTCTAAATCAATTCTAGGTCTGTAATAAAATCCAAACTTATTGGCCTGATAATTCAAAGTATATAAATTTTCCATACCTTTATCGTTCATTGCTAATACAAGTAGATGTGAACTTCTAGCACGTTTTGATTGAACTTCTTTGATTTGGTCCTTTGTCATGATTGCTTTTTCAGCATTAGATAAAGGTGCTTCATTCATATCGTTACAAAGATACATTTCATTACCAATAATTGGTTTTACACCATTTACAAGACATGCTTTCTGAAACTCATATGAACCAGCCAAAGTACCATGATCTGTTATAGCTAATGCTTGCTGACCTATATCAGCCGCACGTTTAGCATTATCAGGAGGCTTACCTATACCATCAATCATACTAAATGAAGTATGACAATGTAGATGAGTAAAAGTTGTGACTTCTTTATTCATTAACTATCCTTAAAAAATGAATGTGTTTGAAATTCATTTACTTGTTTTTTCCATTTTTCATACATACCTGGATTTCGATAAATATATGCAGGATGATATACTGCACCTACAAATACTTTCTTATTCCACATTGTATTATAAACAAATTGGCCAAAATTTAAACCAAAAAGATTTGCTGCTTCCCTTCCCAGACAGTATATTTGTTCAGGTTTTATTATATTCAATTCTTTTGCTAAAAAATGCATACATTGATATTGCTGTTCTTTTGTTGGAACATTATTTTTTGAGTCACATTTTACGATATTAGTTATATGAAATTCTGTGAAATGTAATTCTGTTATAAGTTTTCTAAAATATACTTCGGAATATTTGAGGATATTTGGATCTTTTTGGAGACCAAAAGGGGCTACATCTTCTGATGCAATTTCTTGATCTTTAAAATTTCCTGGATTTCTTGCTATGAATACTATTTTTGTATTTACTGACTGTTTAGACGGATAAAAATAACCATGGCATCTTATTTTTGAATTCTCATGCAAAGAGCATTTAGTACACTTTTCTTTCTCTTCATTAATCTGTTTTAGACTCTCCAATATTTTCATCACATAATCTTTCTATTTGTTCTCTAATTTCAGAGCCATTAAACTCTACTGAATCTCTTTCAAATATATTAAGTTTTGAATCTTCAGCCCATTCTTTACCTATTTCATTTTTACATACTTGAATTCCCCATTCTATTGCATGTTGAAGATCGATTAATGTTTTATTACAAAAACCAGGATATGTTTTTGGCATTATTTCTTTATATTCATAGCATTTTGGAAATATAGGGAGACACCCTGCTGCCATAGCTTCTTTAGAACTTACTCCACCATGTGCTTCTTTATTAAATAATGCTACTACGATATCCGACTTATGTAACCTACTTATATATTCTTCCCTTGAATCTAAATCTGCAGGAGTTTCAACTGGACATCCAACTAAACTTTCCAGTTGTATATCTGGAATGTATTTTGATGGATTTGTTATATAACAAATTATGTCATCTCTTGTCTTATTAATTTTTCTCATTACTTCAAAAAATTTTTCATGATTACAATAATTTGTACTTGATAATCTATTAGGAAAATTTATAATGATTTTATCATCATATCTATTATTATTATTCTTATATTTATCGATTTCTTTTTGAGAATACGTCGAATTCCAAACTTCAGGTATTGGTGTTTCCAATTCTGGCATATATTTCTTTGCATTTGCAACTATAACCTGTTTGTTTGCATGGCTTTGTGTTACTGGAAAATCTGCATTTGCCAATCCTTCTATTTGCCTATAAAAATATGAAAATTCTTTTGGAACTTTATTTTGGGTTGGAACATCAGTAAAATGCAAATATGCTACAATCTTTGGTTTCTTTTCTAGGTAACCTGAAAGCATCATATGTTTTACCAATGCATTTATATTATTGACTAATGTAGGCGTATGAATTATAATAACATCATACTTATTATTTAGTATATCAAACCAATAAGACATATCAAAATCGTATCTTAATGTAAATGCAGATCTTACCAAAGAATTTATTGGTCTTTCAAGAATTATATTCCAATTATGATACTTTATAAGTTTTTTAGAAAATTCTGTTTGTGTTCCAGTTGGAACCATTAAATCAAATTCAACTCCTGTATTTTTCATACATTCGGCAATACATTCCAATATAACTACATTGGAATCTGCATGAATATTATATTGTTTTGTTATCTTATCAATTGCTGTTAATTGTGGGACATAAAGAATCTTACTCATTTATAAATTCCTTTACTTGCTGCACATAAAATTCTAATTCATCAAAACTGCTTGCTTCTATTCTTTTATAAGCAAATCTAGTGAATGTGAAAGCTTCTTCGAATCTATCTAATACATCCTGTAATTGTTCACTTTCATTTATATCTTCTTTTTCTAATCTACTTTTTATCCCGCTAACATTATCTCTCAAGTATATCATCCTGATATTTGAGAGCCCATAAATATTAATTAAATGATCTTCAAAGAGCTTGAAACTTTGCAATGTATAATTCATTCTCCTATATAATTTATCGTATACGTATTGAGAAATATGCATACGGTCAATTAGAATGTAATCATAATCAGTATATAATAAAGCTTCAAGTGATCCAACATTCATTCCTTCAAGAAACGTTGACAAATCTGGGGAGTTAATATTCATATTAAAATATGTTTGGCCCCATCTCACTCGCTTCTTGAGTTTAAAGAAGAAAGCATTCAATTCACTAGATTCATTTATTTCCTTTATAATAGATGTCTTAAAAGTTTTGCTTGCACCTTCGAATATAACCAATTTTTTATTCAATCCCAATTCCTTCATACTGATGAATGAGTTCTGGTCTATGTAAAGGTGTATCTGGACATATCTTTATAAACTCATCATCACAAAATTTACACCCATCTCCACATAATTCATCACATGGAAAGTCTTTTCCTTTTCTTGAATTTTCGACCCAATGATCTATAAAATTATTCAGTTCCTTTGAATCAATTTTAAGGTCTGCATGATCTTTATCTAACAACCACAATTTCATTAGATCATTACCATAATAACCACTTGCATATGCATGAACAACTGGAATTATTTGTTCAAATGTATGAGTTCTACCTGTAATTTTAAAATGTTCTATTCCTGTTTCTTGTTTGTAAATATCATACCATTGAGGCAATATAAAACGAGCCTTAAGGTAAGAACTTGGTGACTGTATACGAGAAGTAATACAGCCACAAGGACCTTTAATAGGGAACCCATCGAAAGCAAGATCATCATTACCGCCATGAGAATGTACCATATAACATGAAGTTCTATATAATCCGTAACAAGGAATTCCTCCTATAGAACAAAATTCATTGGCCATTAATTCCACAATAATACCAAATTCATCAGCTTTTCTTTTAAATCTTCTAAGAAATCTGAAGTCTCTGTTCTTATAAACGTTCATACATATTTTATCGATGTTTGGCATCATTTTCTTATATTGTTCCAGTTGACCAACTGTTTCTACATGCATAATAGTAGAAACCTCAATAGGTATTTTTGTATATTCGCATACAAGTTTGCCAATAATAGGATGCGCTACAGTAACTCTTTTAACACCGACATCTTCAAGATTTTTTAAAAATGCTTCAATTTCTGGTTTTCTATTATTTAATTCATTTAATTCACCTATACATGATATATTTAATGTATAATTAATATCTATTCCTAATTTGTTTGCTGCTTGAACATAATCTTCAAAATATTCTGGTTCTACCTTTGGTAATCTAGAATCTGGACGTGCGGACCCTATTGGGTTATGGTAACTAGGAAGTGACCCATACATTTCTGTAATTTTTGCTGACTTTGGATTTCCTAAATTTGCCAAATTCAGATTATGTGCAGCATTAAGATATTTCTTTGTCCATAAATTCCCAATCATCAGTTCTTTAGCCATATTATTCTCCAATCAATTACCATCTATCTATAAATTTCTCTTGTAAACAGTGTGTAGATTTTCTATTAATAAATCTCTACAATTATCATTATCAGGCTGCACTTTTTTTATTGCATGTAATTGAAAAAGTGTTATAATATCAGCCATATACTTTCCATATTTATGTTTTGTTTCTTCACTTATAGCAGTATATTTATCTTCCATTGCAGCTTCTCTTATCATCATTTCTTTATGAATAACCCATTCCCATGCTTCTTTAACTTTTAGACCTTCTACAAGCATAGAAGGCATTGGTTGTGTTTGTATATTCTGCGGGATTCCAGATGCATTTGTTATTGTGCTAGCAAATTCTAGTTCAGAATCTAAAATATGATAACTACTTGCAAAATGTATATATTTTCCTACAGGAATATTCAATCTTGTTGCTATATATTCCTGTAACATTGTATTATTAAAAATATCATAAGGCATTACCATTACAACTGATTGTGATCTCATCATACATATCATATCAAGACATCCATTACGAATAAGTAAATGATAACCAATCGTACATGGATAATCTTTTGTAGGTTCTGGTTTAGAATCTTCACTTGGATCATATATACTCAAAAAAGTTCTTCTAGAATTATTATCTATATTTAACCTCTGAATTGCATCTTCGACTTGATTTCTAGTTATAGTATGAGGTTCTTGTTCATTAAACAATCCTAATCTGAAACCGTAAGCACCTCTATGAGAAATTCCATCATCTGATAATTTGTTTGCAATTGGATTATAGTAACTTATTTCTTTAAGATTATTGCTACCTCTAAGAATCCAAAGAAAAAACCCTATAGAATTTATTAAATTTACTTTTCTTTCTGGAATGGTAATGAGTCTAGTTTTTATATCTGATACTTCAAAGGTATAACCTATAATTTCTTTAGAGCCTTTACCAAAAGTTATCGAGGATTTATCATTTACAGTTTCTATATCAGTACCATCTGCCAATATATCGTCGATGCTTGTTATATAAGCTTGCGCGAAATTTTTATATTTTCTCATGATACTTTCCTTTTATAAATTATAGGCCTATTATTCCACCCTATAAACTCTGGTTCAAAATGTTCTTTAATTTTTTTATTGAAATATGCTGTACATGATCTACCATATTTACTTACAGTATCATTTTCAAAAAGATATTCATGGAAGTGTCCTATAGACATAATGCCAAATGTCTTTGTTTCTGCCATATATCCTTTTTCTGATATGTGCGGTAATAAATCATCTCTCACAAAGTCATATGGACGTTGCCAATGTTCTATTACTTCAAATACGGTGATAAGGTTGAATGTTCTATCATCTAGATCGTCAAGTATGATAAAATTATTTGGTACGAATTGTGTATAAGAATCTAATATATATTCTAAAAATTTTTTCTGCTTTCCAGTATCATAATAATATACTTCAATATCCGGGAAGTTCAATGCTAACTGGAGAGTTGATAAACCGGTTCCACCTGCAAAATCTAAAATAGATTTTATATCCTTCTTTTCAGAAAGCCATTTAGAAATTGTTCCAACTGATTGTCTTGTAATTTCTTTATAACAGTAAAATGTATCTACTTTATATTGAGGCATACTATATACAGAAAAATCATAAGTAGGAATTGTATCTTTAACATTGACCCATTGTCTAAACATTGGTGTATCTTCAGGAACATAATTATTCATCCAATAATAATAGTTTAAATCTGTTCCATCATATTCTTCTGCAATGCTACAAAGTTTTTTCCACATTTCTGTATTGTTTTTACAACCAAAAAACTTTGGTAATGATTTACCAACTTCTTCTTTAGTCATTTATTTCCCCAGTATTCTTATTATATATAAGTCCTCGTTCATAGTGAATTATACAGCCATCTCTCTCAAAATGATTTCTTAATTGGCCATAAGTCATTCTTCGAAATATCTCATCTAAGTTCTTATATTTTCTTGCCAAATTTGCAACTGTTGCTTCAAATCCCATACCTGGTCCTGTCTTTTTTGGTTTTGCTGGCTTTACATCAAATCTAGTTTTCTGCTTCGCCAATTTCCACACCCTCCTTTAGAAACATTTTGCGGCCCCACAATTCAGGCACTTTTCACAGCCTTCTTCTTTTATCAATGCTATTGCATGACACTTCGGACAGTATTGTGCACCATTAAGTGATGCTTCATCTTTTTCCTTTATAACATCTTGCCCATTACTTATAAACTTTTTCAATGCAATCCCTATTGCTCTAGGGACAGAGTTAATGTAGTATTTCTTCTTAGCTTCTTTATCATGCCACATTGCACCTTGCTTTGGCGAATCAATCTTTCCTAAATGATCTATAAGAAAATCTATATCTTCGCATTTTCTGAGTAATGCTGAAACTAAAATTGCAATTGCCTTTACTTCTGCATCATCGGGTCCATAAGCTTGTATGAAAACTTCAAACGGTCTATAAGGATCATTTTCAAACCCACTAATTGTGATGTATAATTTTCTGTCTGGGCCGTCTGGGATTTTGTACGTTTTACTTCCCAAAGTGATAGGCCTAGTTTTTTTAGCTTCATCTTCTTTTTCCGCTGTTTTAGATTTTTTATCTGTAATAAGTACGCCTTCTCTACAACCATCTCGATAAATAGTAGTTGATTTAAGGCCTTCTTTCCAGGCATCAATATAAATTTTTGCAACAACATCAATCGGCGTGTCTGATGGTAAGTTAATCGTACTACTAATTGAATTATCAATATATCTTTGAATAACACCTTGAAGCTTCACTCTATAAAAGGGATCAATATCATGCGAAGTAACTACATAATTTGGAAGTGATGTATCATCTCCAAAAAGTTCTGATATGATTTTAGGATATGTTTTATATTCGTAGAATTTTTGGCCATCAGGTTGTCTAACTCTTCGTGTATAGGAAGTTGCAAAGATTGGTTCAAGACCACTTGATACTTGAGCGATAATGGATCCACTTCCAACTGGTGCTACTGTAAGAAGGAATGAATTTCTAATTCCAGTGTTTTTAAATTTTTCATATAGTTCACTAGGTTTTAAACCTTCTTCATTTAACTCGGAATCACCTGCTAAAACTTCATCATACCAATTTTTAGTAAATTCCGATTTTAACCATTCATCTTTTTCAAACCAAGGAAATGCACCTTTTTCTTCTGCCAATTCCACTGATGCTTCATATGCAGCATCCCTGAATTCTTTCATTACTAAATCAATTAATTCTATTGCTTTATCACTATCATACTTTACTCCTAATTTTACAAACATATCAGCAAGGCCTGTAAAACCTAAACCGATTCTACGCTCATTCATTGCTGTTTCATTTTGTTGTAGCAATGCATGCTTACCATCATTATAATCTATCACATTATCCATGAAACGAACTGCTGTTTTTATATCTTCTTTAAAGTTAATAAATTCAAAAAATGGTTTATTATCACTATTTAAATTTGTAACATATTTACTTAAATTCATATGCCCTAAAAGACAATTTGAATAAGCCCCAAGAAATTGTTCACCACAATTTTTAACTAAAACATTTTCTGCAAAATAATTATGGTTCTTTTCAGTAGTTAAATTGTATACATCAGCATTTTCAATTACTTTAATTGCTTTAATTCTTGTTCGTTTAATCTTACTTTTTTCCACTCTTCGGTCTCCTGTGAATGCTGGGTATAAGATTTGATATTATCTATTAAAACCACTGGTATACTCAAAATCTTATTTAATTCTGTGGTTTTCCAATCTCGACTTCTATCATAACCTTTTGTTTCTACTATTTTTACAAGATTTCCATTTTCAAAAATAAAAAAATCTGGTTTATATAACTTTCCATTTACTTCGTATGTTTTGTATTCTACATCCCAATCTATCTTATTTCTATCAAGCCACTTAGCATAAGAATATTCTATAGAACTTCTTAACCAAACATATTTTTTTCTTATTCTATTATAATAGTATCCTTGATATCCAATTGTTGCATTATGTATTTTTCTAACAATATTATCACTCCACCAACCAGATTTTGTTTCATATTCTTTTTTAGCTTTTTCTGATCTTAATTTTCTTAATCTATTAGTAACTACTTTTCGGCCTTTTCTATGTTTAATATCAAGTTTTTTAAAAACTGTTCTCATTCTTGTATATGATGAATTATACTCTTTAGCTAAAGCTTTAAATCCATATCCATCATTATATTTTTCTTCTAATTCTTTTTTTAATTCTTCATTTAATTCTCTATTCATAATCCCTGCCCCCTTTTATAAATAAATATAAGTTAAACAGGGATTAGAATCATTCTATACTTATAAGTATATCTTCTTCTGTGAGTTTAGCTGCTTCTATATACCCTCTATTTTCTGTATATATCTTGTGATTTGGTGTGAGTCTTAGTATACATCCATCATCTGTTTCTATTTCTATAATATTTTTATCTTCACCAGTTTTACCGGCCTGAATAATTTCTTCCCATTCTAATTGTTTAGTATCTACATTAAATGTAAGTATTTTAGGCATTTTAACATTATTAAAATACATTAATGCAAGTTCTTTTATTTCAATTAAACCTTCTGATGTTTTTAATTTAGTATTATCTACAAGGCATGGGTTTGTTGTAATAGTAGGGTTAATATAACCTAAACTATCATTCCTACGATGATTATCAATAAAAAGAATACCTGGCTCAGCATGAGCATGAGCATTTTCAACAATAGCATTCCAAATCTTTTTTGCAGAAACTTTTTTCTTGATCTGCGGCTTTTCTACATCGACAGGAAATCTTTGTTCATATTTTTCTTCTTTTTCTAATGCTTCCAAAAACTCATCTGTTATAAGGACAGATATATTTGCATATTCTACCAATTTATAAAGGTCATTATAACCATCTCCTTCACCTTCTGCATAGTTAATTTGACCAAGGATTTTCTTTATGTTTATAAAATTCAATATGTCAGGGTGATGAACATTAATTGTAATCATCAATGCACCGCGTCTTAGTTTTTGATGGACAGTGTGCGTTGACCTCGACATTAAATCCATGAACGATGTAGCACCAGGAGATTCACCCCCTGAATTTTTTACTTTTGTTCCTTTTGGCCTTAAAACAGATATATCTACACCAACACCACCTGTTGAACGGTATGTTAATGCAGATTCTTTAAGCCAGTTATATATACCTTCAATAGAATCAGCTTCAATTATTTCATTATTACTTTCATAATCTATAGTATCTCTGATAGGAACTACATAACAATTTGTACAACTAACTTTTTCATCTCTACCTACAGCATAATTAATTCTACCCCCTGGTATGAATTTCCAATCTTTTAAAAGTTCGTAGAATTTTGAATTCCACATATCATATACTTCTACACCATTATCACTATTACTATTGTCAGGGTCACTTTCTACTTTGGCAATTGAACTTGCTAATCTTCGCCACATATCATTAGGAAGCTCTTCATCTTTCATAAGATATTTTTCCTTAAGAATATCCGAAGCCATTTTATCACCATTATACCATTCTAACAACTTATCTACTGCCATTTATTTTCCCTCATTATTTATCTTAAAATCATAACTAATCCCTAAACATTTCTTCAGTTCCATGATGATATTGTAATTCACTAATGCCATTAGCTCTATGTAACCAAAGTTCAACTCTTAAGTGCTCATTAAGCTTTTTTCTTTTCAAATATTCCCCAAACACAGTTCTTACTTTACGCTTTTCTTTTTCAAATGAAGTATCATTCCTTATAGTACTAGGCATCTGAAGAGGTAAACTTTCATCAGCACTTGAAAATATTACTGATATTGTATAATTGTCTCTTGACATTAATTCACACCTTTATTATCTTTGAATTTGCTCCATAATTCTCCAACTCCATCTTTAAATTCTTTATCTACATTAACAATAAAATCTCCCCCAATCTGATCAGGTTCACTTAACTGAATCACTGATCTTGCAGGATCAAAATAAGTTGTCCAAACCTTGCCATCAAATCCCATTCTATTTTTTGCAATATAGAATTTACCACCGTTTGTTTCCTTCTCATATTTGTTTCTACTGAATGTTCCAATAAAATCTGCAACTTGTGCTTTTGAATATGCATCAGCTATCTTATCTAACCCAATAATATCCTCATCCAATCCTGCTCTATTTGTTTGTGATGCTGTCCAAATTGGGATTTTTGTTTCCATTGAGAAACTTCTAAGTTCCTCATAAATTGCTTCTAATTCCCAAGTTTTTTGTTCATACGATCTTGTTGACAGCATAAGATCAGCATAATCAAGGACAACTAAATCAACTTGAATACCCGATGCTTGTAATCTATCAATATGAAATTTTATTTTATGAATATTTGCTGTTCGTGTTGGAAATTCTTTGATGATTAATCTGCCACCTTTAAATTCTGAAAGTATCTTTTGTACATCTTTTTCATTATTTCTAATATCCTTGATTGGGAAACCAGAAATTTTAGCATCATATCTCTTACCAATATTAATTTCTGAAAGCTCGAATGTATAATGGACTACATTATATCCTGCCTTCAGTGCACCATAACCCATTTGCATTAACCAATAGGATTTACCACCACCAGTTGGTGCCATCATAACGCCTATCTCACCACCTGCTAGTCCCCCATCAAGATAATCAATATCGTCTAATAACTTAAGTCCTGTAGGGATAGATTTTCTTATTGTTTCTGATGTTCTATCGGATAATCCTTCAAAATAATCATGGCCGGTATCTGAAATATAGATATGTTTCATAGCCTTTTCGATTCTTGGCTTGATCATATCTTTCTTACCTTCTTTAAGATGAACAGCACATTCTAAAATTGCTGATTCCATCTCTTTTTCTTCCAGAAATTCAAAACCTTCTTCTTTAGCTTGTTCTACTTCTTTTACTTTAAAATCTTTCTGCATGTGTAAGATTATAAGTTTGCAAGAATCTATTATATCTTCATTATTTAATTTAGATAACGTAACTCCAAGATTTTCATATGTAGGAACCGTCTTATATTTTTCAAAAAAGTCTGTTATTAAATTCCATATTATGCCATGATTTTCACTAAAAAATTCCTTTTTGCTTAACGGATATATCTTTTGGAAAAAGTCTACATCTGAAAGAACGGCCTGAATTAGACGATCTTCGAATTTATGACCAAATTTACGAAATGTTTCTTGTGACATTAATTATCCTCAATTAAAGTATGTATTTATGATATTTCCATTTATTATTAATCTTCAATACGCCATACTTAAACACAAACTTATATAATATTTTATTATATTTTTTCTTCTAATATAATAGGTTTTGGTTTCATATCCATATACATTTCGGCCCAGGTGAACATCTTTGGGGGACTAATAGAATCTCCAATAATCATTAATCTGAATTGTGTGGGTTTAAACTTTGGTATATCTTTAAAAGTTTTATGAATTACGCTTCTTGCTTGCAGTGACATGTTTGGAATGAGAAGTTGCATAAGCTCATAGTTACGTTTGAGTAGGTCTCTATGATCTAAATATTTGGCATATTTCTTCTTCTTTTCAACTTCGAACCTATGCTGTGCTATCTCAAGTATGTCATCAATGGTATAAATATCAGCTCCATCTTTCAAGGATTCAAGCATTTCAAAATCTTTTATTGCTGTTTTTGCCCCAACACCTTTTATTCCATCAATCTCATCAGAAGCATCACCCATGATTGCTTTAAGGATAGGTAAATTATCCGGATGTATACCATAAAAATCCATTACAAATTCAGGTGTAACAATTTCACCATCCTTATACTTCTTAGTTTTTACTGGTCGATGAATTGTAGTTGTTTCTGATACTAATTGGAAATAATCTCTATCTGTAGTTATAATAACATTTTCCCATTCAGGCCCATCAAAGATATGTTCTACACAATATGCAATAGTATCATCTGCTTCCAAGAAATCTACAGATGTTTGATAAAACGGTAAAATTGCAATATAATCTCTTAACCTATTAAGCTGCCTTATTAAAGATTCCTTCTCACCTTTTTCATCATCCTTATATTTCTTCTTATTAAATCCACTAAATTTTCTACTTGATTTATATTGTTCAAGCATTTCTCTTCTACGCTTAGATGAACCTTTACCTTCCCATGCTACATGAACTACATCTGGCTTATGAATTCTAAGGAATTTATTAAAGCTTTGAAGACATCCAAAAATACCACCGACATCAACTCCTTGTTCATTTGTTGCATGTTGAACTGCAAAATTTCTGATGAATAAATTTAACATGTCAATATGGAGAATCTTCCTACGTTCAATCTTTTTACCATCTACTTCTACAATTTCTGCCATATGGTCTCCAATTCTGTTATTGTTACAGGACATTCAATCCTCTGTGCATATTTTATCGTATTCCGAAGACTAATGATTGAGGATACTTATCAAGTATCTACTACCATATCTGTAATTTTTATCACATTTGAAGGTCTAATTGGGTCATAAAACCGCGTCCCAGAGAAGCATATAGTCATCTTTTTCCTCCAGCCATATAATATACCATATAATTACTTAGTCGTTAGAATATAAACAATTGGCGCCTCTATGTAAACAAAAAGAGCCTCTTTTTTAAACAAAAAAAGGCCTATAGGTGTTAATGCCTATAGACCTTAAATTCCTCGTCGTCCCATTCCTACAAGAACAGTGTAACTCGAACGATCTATCTCTAGTCATTTCGAATTATATAATAACTATATAAAAACTATATTAAATTACGATAGAAAAAAGAGGAATATATACTGTATGACTCCATTCTTCTCCTAATTTCTATCTATAAACGTATTCTTAAGTTTCTTCTTTCTTATACTTGAAATTTAACCATAAAGTATTTTTATAGTATGATTCTAAAGCTTTCATTGCATCCCATGTACAATTATTTGCTATAACTTCCATTTCTGTAGATTCATGATTCTTTTGCGCCATACATGTAAAAAGAATTTTAGACATATATACCTCTACTTTCCATGTGGTGTTCCTTCAATATACGATGAATTTGTTAATCTAATTGCCTTAACACCACCGGTCCACAAAGTACCTTTCATATCTTTTAATTTTTCATAATCTAGATAAGACATTGCACTTCTAAGACCATTATTCAACTCGTGTACGACATCAACAACGGATTTTCCGTTGCATCGCACGAGGGTTTCTTCACCTTCAATAAATCTGTTTTCTGTAGTTCCATCACCTAAACCGTAATCTTCTACAACACCTGCTGAAGCCATACCTCTGAATTTCTTATACTTATCAATTGGACCAGAATCAGGATTACCTGCAATCGGCTTTTTTATTATAACTTTACCTGGTGTTTCATTGCATCCTGCAAATATATTACCACATATTACTGCATCAGCACCTGAAATAATTGCTTTAACCAAATCTGCAGGTTTTCTTATTCCTCCGTCACAAAGTAAGGATGGCATTGGGTTGTTGGATAACGAATCTACCTGTTGCAGTTCGTAATTGCGTTTTGCTTTCCATCCATAATATAATGATGTGACGGCTGGACAATGAATTCCTGTTTGCATTGATGTAATACACATACTTCCGATACCGATTCCGTGCCTAACTCCATCCGCGCCTAAATTAAAAGCTCTTGAAACAGATGCCTTTGACATTGTATTTCCAATTATCATATCAGGAGATATATAATCCGATGCGAATGATTTCTTCTTATTATTCCACCATCTCATAAATTCTGTTACTTGAATTGAAGCACCATTTGCAGTATCCAAAAATAATAAATCTGGATCAGCTGATGATTTTAATAATGTATTAATACGTTCTTCATAATCACCTAATCCTATTGCTACATAGACTGCTCCACTTTCTTTATTTATCTTTTCCGCTTTTTCTACTTGTTCTTCAATTGACATAAACCTATGAAGAATACCTGCAGCACCAATATTATTCAACGCTATACAAGTATCAACATCTGATATTGTATCCATTGGCGATGATATAATAGGATACTCTATAGTTATATTTTTAGAAAGTTTTGTGTATGTATATACTTGTTTTCGTGAAGCTATATTTGATTGGTCTGCTGCAATTAAACCAATATCATCAAATCCTAGTGCTTCACGCATAAGTTCTGGACGAGTTGCTTCTTCTGTCATTTAATAACCTTTATTAAAATACCGATCATTATTTCTTTTTCTTTATATGTTCCCAGATATGACAAGCAATATCTTCAAAGGCATACAATATTCCGGCGATTGCAAATAATGTTCCGGCAACACTAAGAGTTAATGCTGTTGGAATCCATAAAGGACCCAATACCCAATACCACGCCCAGTTTATATAGTTTGTTAATTTTAAACCTATAAACAAAACTGTTAAAAGACCAAAGAATCCAATTCCACCACTTTTTATATTTTTTTCTAAATCATGTGACATATTTGCTTTCCCAAAAATAAATTTATTAGAATACATATGTTTCTAATAAAAATAAGCCGACTATTAAACTAACTTATTCTAATATTTTTTAATTGAACCTCAATGCAATTAGCCTGAATAAATCAGTTATCACTCAGAGCCACGTGAAGGCTTGCATTATTCTGAGCAGGAAGGTTAGGGATTCGAACCCTAGCGACCTATTAAGCCGTAATGCATTTCAAGTGCATTTCCTCGGGCCATCCGGACACCTTCCTTATTTATGTATATATTTTCTATAAACTTCAATTCATTAATTATATAACCTTATTGGTGGGCCAGGCAGGATTTGAACCTGCTATTTCTACCTTATAAGAGTAGCGTGGATACCGGCATTCACATCTGGCCTAAAAAGCTAAAAATAAAAATTGCATCACTTATTTCCAATGCAATATTGATAGTGCAGATTTCGTAGGTGAATTATGTAAAGATTTTTCTTTATCACTTATAAAATTTCCATTATTATCATATGACTCTTCCCATAATATCTTTGCAAGATATTCTGACCATTCTTTTGCTAATTCTGTATGTTGTTCATCTATACCAACATAATCTACACCGTCCTCAGGACTATCATGTTTTCCTTCTGCACCCCAATAAAATACAATTAATCCTTCGGATTTTAATTCTTTTAAAAGTTTTTGAAGTCCCTTATCCTCCATCTAGGATCCTTTCTTTAATAGTCATCTTCATCCCAATATTCGCCAGCATCATAAAATCCACCATCACTAGCATAATAATTTGGAGGTGCAGGGCCGACAGATGCTTTAGGTTCAACCCTACTATCGGAGTATGTCACACCTGGATATTTCTTTTTTACTTCTTCAGGTGTTTCACAAGATTCTAAAAACATTTTACAGGGTTGACCGGCAAGTACGGAACTTGATTCATATACGGACCAACCGTATACATTCCAATAATCACCATCTTGTGTCATTGTATAATAATTATGTTTCATTTTTTACCCTTAAAATATAAACTAATAACATTACTAACTAAATATATTTTTTATCTTTAGGAATAGAAGCAACAGGAGTCGCTTTCTTTACTCTTGGTTTTCTTTTAGAAGGAACTAGTTTCCAAATTGTAACATTATTTGTTCCAGGTACTGCTGCTGAAATGTAATTATCTTTGCTCATTATTTACCTCGTAAAGTGGCAGTTCTTGAGAGAATTGAATTCCTATATTAAGAAGCCATAGTATTCAATACAGATACTACTTTATATTCAGGATTTTCTTTCTTAAATATTTTATATGCTTTTGTAATATCTTCTTTATTAAAAGGGCTACCTTCAAGTTGTAGTTCTGAAAATTTTAAAGATTTTGATTTTCTATTTTGTAATTTAGCACGACAATTCATATTATCTCCAGTAGATGTGGTAGAGGGACGGGGAATCGAACCCCGATTATCGGTTTAGAAGACCGAGATTTTATCCGTTAAATTATCCCTCCAAAATATTATGCTACGAAATTTCCTGTACAACCATATCTATTTTTAAGAACCCTCATCTTATTCATACCGATGGCAACTTCTTTCTGATATCTTTAACCTTTGCAATGGTTCCTTTCTTGAACATCCCTTGCTTTTCATATCCTTCTGCATATACAATGGCTTCATCAACACCATAGACCGAAAAATCCTGAAAGAATTGCATTACAACTCCATTTTGTCTAGGTGTTTCACCCATATCTAATGTCATTTCCATTTCTCTGACATAAGATGTTTCATTTTCTAATTCGATATTCTGTGCTGCATCTAAATATAATCTACCTTTTGTCATTTGTAACCTCATAAATTTTAGATTAACCAAGAAAATATTAAATCTCTCAGTTAAAAACTATTCAATCTAATTGATTTAACTGCCCTTTCCAATTGATCAAGATCTACAATAATTTTTTCTGTATCAACTCCATCTTCATCACATAATATTACACGAACAAGAGTCATCGGATCTCTGGGGGCGGGGATACATGTCTCTAAGTTAATATGTTTTCTTACGCCTATTGCACTTACTGAAACCTGTGTTGCATTTGACATAGAATCTCCTATTCTGAATATTTATGCGTTATATAAAGGTTAATTTCTATTATTGCTGACAATATAAATATAAACAATATACTCACAAACGTAAACATAAAGCCTAAATTAATTTAATGTGGAGCTACGAGTCAGATTCGAACTGACGTGAGGTAATTAACCTACCAGCTTACAAGGCTGGTCCTATCAACCACTAAGGGATCGTAGCATTATAATTGGTGACCCCGAGGGGAATCGAACCCCCGTTGCCGGGATGAAAACCCGGTGTCCTAACCGCTGAACGACGGGGTCATACTTGGTGCCCACGACTGGACTCGAACCAGCAAGGCTGTGATGGGCCGTCGAATTTTAAGTTCGATGGGTAGACCAATTCCCCCACGCGGGCATTATTGGTAGGTTCACGGGGAATCGAACCCCGGTTACCTGGTTAAAAGCCAGGTACTTTGCCACTAAGTTATGAACCAACGCCTTTCCAATGTCTTCCAAATTTCATATATGTTTCTGTCATCGAATGACAATTGGGGCATAATATCTGAAAATTTTCTCTTGCATTATTATTTTTGTTTCCATCCACATGATGAACCTGAATAGGTATAATATTTTGGTGATCCGCCCGGGAATTGAACCCAGCTCTCCAGATTAAAAGTCTGGTGCACAACCGATATGCCAACGGATCATTGTAATACTTCTTATATGTCCCATCCTCTTTCGATTTTATCTGCACATGAATTACAATATGCATAATCAGGACGGATCCTTACTAAGTTATCACAACCTCTACATCTCTTTTCTACTGATTCATCTTGAACCTGTTTATAAAACCTCTGCATTTCAGGATCATCCATATCATCCCAATGTCCGAAGTTGTCATCATAATAAACAGGCATAATAATTTTCTTTACTTAATTCTTACAGTAGGATTTATAGCAGTGATAATTTTTCCTTTTTTCTTCGATTTGGCCGGAGCTTTATCAAATTCCAAATACTTCCTGACATGTTTTCTAACCTTATCATATCTAGGTGTATTGTGTTTAATTTTTATTGCTTTAAACTTCTTTACTTCTTCGTTCACACTGGAGATCCGCGAAGTTGTAGTTGGGTGAGTTGACAACAAATTTTCAGCCCAGCCTGGATTCTTTGCTTGTTTTGCTTTCATCTTTTCAAAGAATCCAATCATACCATTCGGATCAATTCCAGTTTTATGAACCATATTTACACCAACCTTGTCGGCTTCAGTTTCCATATCCCTAGAATATTTTAGGAGAGTCATTGTTCCTCCTACATTTAGGAACCAAGACACTATACTTCTTGCCTTAATTTGCAAATTCTGTACAAGTTCAAACATAAATGAAAGACCATAAAATGTTGTCATTTGACGGGCCCCATGCTTTTTAGCAACATGAGCAATTTCATGGCCAATTACACCAGCTAGTTCTGATTCTGATTCAGTTAAAGCAATCAATCCTAAGTTGACATAAAGCCATCCTCCGGGAACTGCAAAAGCATTAATTGTAGGTGTATCAACAACCTTGAATTGATATCTCACATTTTGTCTGGGTGAATGGGATGCAATTTCCTTACCCAAATCCTTTATGTAATTTACCACCAAGGTATCACGATATATTTTTATTTTAGATTCAATTTCTTTTGAAGTCTCAGCCCCAATCTCAATTTCCTTATAAGTAGGAATAACATTTATCCTCTGCATTGTGGAACATGAAGTTGTAGCCATTCCTGCAGCAAGCAACATTGGCATTATATTACGATATTTCATTTTCTAATCTCCACTTAGATGATTTTTCCCAAGTATGTTTATTACGACATGTATAAATGAGGGCACTTCCATATTCGCCATATGACTTAAGGCTAGATGGGTGTGTTCCACATTTAGGACATCTTCTTGAATGTTTCATATTATCCCCTTTGATGATTTGGTATCATCCGTAATATGTATAATATAAACAATCTGAACAGGGATGTAATCCTAAACTGCAAAATAAATTGTGTATAAAAGACATTAGTAGTCTAAAAGGACCTATTTTTCATATATGGATAGCAGAACTACTGTCAGAGAGTGAATAATATATTATCCGGGTTATAATGTAGTTAAAAAAATACTGCCTTCCAGAACGCCTCTGTCGCATTGATCTAAGTGTAACCCTGCCAACAACTTAGATTAAGTCTATGCAGACCAACAGCTTATAATACTCCTTTAGTTACAAGACATTCTGTAGTTTGTTTACTAATTTACTCTTGGGAACAGCTCCTATAATCTGTTCATCCATTTTCCCATCCTTAAAAATGAGTAATGTTGGGATACTTCGAACATCAAATTCTGCAGCAAGTTGCTGCTGAACATCTATATCAACTTTACCAACCTTCAATTTTCCTTCATATTCTATTGCTAATTCATCGATTATCGATGCAACAGCACGACAAGGGCTGCACCAAGTCGCCCAAAAGTCCACAAGTACAGGAATATCCCCTTCGATGACCTCGGATTGGAAGTTATCTTTTGTGAGTTCAATTGTTTTGGACATAATTACCTTTCTATAATTTTATTTACTATCTTTCTAATACTACGTAATCACCGAAATAATTGTCAAACACTTCTACCAAGTTTTCATAATCACCAGACTTCATTTCTTTGATAATTTTTTCAGCGTCCCAGCCTAACTGTCTAGCAAAAGCTTGTGCTTGGCCCATTAAACTAAAGGCATTACCATCTGGCCCAGTTAAGTCAATAACCATTTCTTTCGGTTTTGTTTTAGCTCTGATTGTCATATATGTCTCCAATTCTTCATTTGTATAATGGATAACTATTTAAATGATTTAACAATTCTATTTTATTACCAAACACATATCCACAAGTTACAAGCGGAATCAAATGTGTAAATTCTCCATCCTCTAAAGGATATGTAGGATCATGAACTAAATCGGTTAAATAACCAGCATCACTTAATTCGTCATGTATATAATTAAGATTTTCAATTGAATCAATATCTAATGTTATTTTTGTTCCAAATCCTCGATCTCCCTTAAACCATTCATTAAAAGTTTTCCGTATTTTATAATCAACTTTGCCTGACGCGGTCGAGCTGACAGAATTGGTTTGAGGCTGAAGGTCAATTAGACAAGGATTCAATACTTTTTGCATAAACATTGAAACTGCATGGCCGCATTGTGCAGCCAATTTTCCAGGATTCATTGAATCAATATCTGTCCTAACCAAAAGATAAAGGACTGGATAATCTTGTAAATCATACAGATCAATCTGTTTACCTAAATTCATAGCAATAAAACCTTTCTTAAATTAAAATTTTGGCTCCTAGAGAGGGACTCGAACCCCCAACCAGAACACTAACAGTGTTCCGATCTGCCCATGAGCCATCTAGGAACTTCTATATAAACATGTAACTGTATAAAACCTTTTTTATAGCTCTGCCAGCTGAGCTAAACCGGATTGAGGGGTCGCTGATACTGTTACGGCGTATTCCCAGGTGCCATCCTACCAGTATCACCGTAATAGATAGGTCCCTAAGTCCTATCATTCCTACACGAAATATCGTGTCGGCTTTTGGTCGCTATGTTATCCGCGAGAGCGACCCCTTCATTATTCAATATGTGTGGCTTCAATAATCTCTTCCTCGGCAAGTGCATCGCGAACTGCTTCACGATTTTCCCTACGATACTTCTTTGAAGTGTGTGGGCCTGCGCTGCCCATTTGGGCATTCTTATGTGCAAGATTCCTGAACTCACTTCTTACTGTGCGTGACATTTTTCTGCTCCTTAAATGGATCCTACATTCATTTCGGACTTCAACTGATCTCTACGCTCTTGATCCAACTTTATCTGTATTTCAATTGCTTTTGCCTCTTCCGGCCACATGTCATCGTAGTTCGCGATGCTCTGAGCGCAGGCCTCCGGGGTCCAGCCGTTTCTTCCATTACAAAGAATGGTTTCGACACCGTATACCTCGATCAGTATCTCTGCTTTTCCCTCGTCAGTATATTTAACCAATCGTTCGAATACTTCTTCGAGATAATTATCAGCCTGATCTTCTCTAGACATATTCACCACCACCTATTCCAAAGTTTGAACTGAACAATGCCGAATAACAACGGTCTGCCACTTTATAAGCATCTTCACCGTTTTCAAATGCTATACGAAGTTCAGATGAATCATATAATTCGGCAACGATATGTTCTGTTGTAATACCTGTATCATTACCACTGTGTACAATATCATATACTTTATCTACCCAATCATCAAATTCTATGTCTAATTTAATGTACAATTTTATATTCCTTGTTTAACCATTTCTTTCCATTTTTTTACTCGAATTTCAAGTTCATCAGAAGCTAACTTAATAATATTTTTGATATATTTTATTTCGTCAGTTCTATCATTTTTATCATTCTCATATTCATCAATAACCTTCAACCCAGCTGTGATCCCATCTCTAAGGACAACTGAATCGATATTTTTCAAAAATCTATTGCGCATAACATTCCTCTAAGTAGCCATCATGTTTGTTGTATCTTTCCTAACCTATATAATATAATAAATTGTATGCTAAACGTAATCCAAAACTGCATAAAAAGTAGCTATCCTAAACTGTTGGTCTGTAACAAATTAGGCCTGCCAAACATAAACTGTTGGCAGGCCTAGACTTAAAATACTACATTTTTAGTATTTTTAGTTGTTAGAAAGCCTCCCTAACATAATTGTTATCTGGATTGTAACATTACCAGCTTGTACAGGATTATAAGATTTTGTAAACCCAATATCCTGTACAAGCTGGTTTTTAAATGCATTTGATAACTGTTGGTTCATCGTTCTAACTCGGTTAATTTTATAGTAAAAAGAAACTTACTATATTAAATATAAACAAAAAGCTTTTAATTAAATACTTTGTTCATCACTGTCGAAATCTTCATATTCAAATTCTTCTTCATCTAATTTTCTTGGATCAGGTTCTACATACATATCTTCCATAATCATCTTCTTCACTTTAGAATGTAGTTCCTTTTGTTCAGGTGCTGTAATAAAATCTACAAAATCCTTATTTTTAAATTTATGAGTTTCACCATCTATCTCTATTTCTGATTGTTGTTTAGTAATAATTTTCACTAATTTCTTTGATGTGAGGTATTTGATCCAAGTATATTCTTCTACTAAGCCCCGATTAAAGAATATATCTATTGTAGTATCTCTAAATTGTGGCCCAAATCTTGTTTTAATTACTTTTGCCTTATTACTAACTCCGATAATTGTTCCATCTTTTGCTTTAATCTTAGAACCAGAATATAATCTTACTCTTACTGATGCAAAGAATGGGATAGCATTGCCTCCAGGTGTTCCCATAGGATCACCAAATATCATTCCAATTTTTGCTCTCATTTGATTAAGAAATACTAATGCTACTCTGTTATCTCCAATATGCCTTATTACTTTTCTCAATCCTTGACCCAATAATCTTGGGACTAAAGCATACTGCATATCTCCAACTTCTTCTTCCATCTCTTTTCTTGAAGATGTTGCCGCAACAGAATCCCATACAATACATACCATCTTATTTTTCTTCTTGGCATCTTGAATGGTTGTTAATATACTTTCAATTGTTGCAAAGACTTCCTCAACAGTATTAACTGGAACATATAGTAAATTCTTCTTAGGTTCCAATCCTAACATTCTCATGAAATCTTCATTAACAGATGTTTCAGTATCTATTAATACTGCGGTTCCACCTTTTCTTACGCAGTCCGCGAGGATCATATAAGATAATAAAGATTTTCCAGTTGAAGGATCACCATGAATTTCTGTCAATCTTCCGACTGGAATTCCTCCCTCTATATCTTTATTATTAAATATACATTTATCTAAACGAGTGCTTCCCGTAGAAAGCCATTCGGTTACATCTGCGCCTATATCATCCAAACCAATTGTAAAAGCAGATCCTGCTAAATCATCCTTAAGAGATTGAATTAACAAATCATTAAAATCATTTGGTTGAGTTGATGAGGAACTCATACCTTCAAATTCCTCATCAATAACCTTCCTACGTTTTGTCATTTACTACTCATCATCTTTCTCTAACAATTTGCTAAAATCGTCAGTAAGTTCAGTTGTATCAATTGGTTCATCATCCTTCTTACCATACTTTTCTGTTCCAGTATCCTGTTCTCTTTCTTCTGTATCATTTGAGGCACAGAACTTCTCAAGATATTCATTCAACTTATTCTTTGGAGTTCCTGTATAAAGATCGAAAATTGTTTCTTGTGCATCAAGAACCGCAGAAATTCTGTTATTATCAGGATTTCCTTCTGCTGTTGAAAAGAGTGGTGCAATCTGTGGGCCGAGACCCTCCTTATGAACTTCAACTTCTGTCTTCGGAAAGTTTGTTCCTGTTTTCTTCTTAGAAGTTGTCTTAATATCCCAAAATACACCCTTCTTTACATCTGTAATATCTACACCATTTGCATCAAGATGAACTGCTGCTTTGAGAATATCTGTATAAACCCCATTACCAACACCCCAAAATTGAACTTTGGCCTGATCAGGATCTTGATCAACACCATTTTCCGATACAACTACTACAGGAATATGTGTTCTTAGTTTTGGTAGTAATGCATCAAGATATGGCTTATATCTTGTTTTAGCAGATTCATTTGTGGCACCACCACTTTCACGATACTTAGCTAAAATCTCAAATCCAAATTCACAAAGTGGACAATCATAAAACTCTGATACAAACCCTGGAAAATCTTCCATTCGTCTTGGGCATAGAATTGAATTCTGTCCAGGTAATCCATAATGGAAATATAATTCCAAAAAAGGATTCTCAGGAATTTGAACATAAGGAACAATCCTTACGACTGCGTTTGCTTCATCCTCGCCAGGATTTAATGAGAATCTAAGTGGATTTCTTCCTCCACCCCCACCTGATTGTGGATTTTCTTGCCTATCTAATGCGGACTTCAATGCTTCCATATTTAGTGCCATTCTTTGGTTCTCCTTTGTTTAACCATGTTTTGACTGTTTGTTTAACCGTTCAAAATATTATAATACATTATATATCTATATTTAAACTATTCAATTCTCTTCTTAACCACACAACTTCTGTTTTGTATCATAATTCTCCTGTCCATGACATATCGGGACCAGTATAAGGTCCCCGTTTTAAATACCACGTATTACATTTACTACATATAAATTTTTCAATATAAGGATAATGTTCTGGTTTAATAAAAGATTTTTTATTTGGTGCTACAGCATGATATTTACCAAATTTTTTATTTTTCTCTTTTACATATTCATGATCACATAATAATCCTAAATATATCAAAAATTTCTTAATCATTATATTACCTATCTAATTTGAACTTATTAAATACAGGGAATCTAAGGCTCCAATTGCCATCCACTTCCCTATCGGTAATTCCTTGATATTTGACTTCAATCTTCTTACCCACATATTCGGCTTCCTTACCCCACAAATCTATTCTTTCTTCATCTGAATATCCAGACCCAACTTTACAAGCAATTCTCTTTCCATCAATTATTCCTTCAACTCGTACAGCACCAAGTCTTCCAACATGTTTTCCAGTACCTTCATTAAACCCGACAACATTGAAGTCTTCCTCAAGGAATAATTTTACTTTTAGTAAATCATCTGTTCTCTTCCATTTATATGCTGTCTGTCCGGATCGAAGCATCGCGCCTTCATAACCTTGTTTTATATATTCTGTACAAAGTGCATTAATATTTTCTTTAATATTTGGAACCTTTTTATATTCTAAAGGTGTTACATATGTATAATCCTCCCAATCTAGATATGCAAGTCTATCATACATCTTTTCTGTATTTCTCCATTCACCTTTTTTACTACCAATTGCAAATATATTAAATTTAATTTTCTTCTTCTCTTCAGGTTTAATATTTTTAGAGCGCATTACGAATCCCTGAATTTTTTGGAATTGAATATCATGCGAATATAACTCACCATCAATAAACGATAAATCATTATCTTCGCATATATTAGTAAGTTCCTCTACAATTTCAGGGAATCCAATAATTGGTTTTCCACTCCTTGCTAATAAAATACCATCTTGGAAAAATCCTCTTATGCCATCAAGTTTAGGTGTTGCATACCAAAGGACCTCATGATAAGTTTTCTCTGGATCATACTTTGCTGCCAACTGAACCTTGAACTTCTTAATAACATCTCCGAATACTTTATTAACAGTAGATGTATTTACACCACACTTCATATCTCCGTTCAAGATATTGATATAAATTTTCTGTGTTTCAACATCCAATTCTTCAAGAAATATTCTCACTGTATCTTTAGCAATATCACCAGTAATTGAACGTGAACAAAGATGTTTAGCAATTGTCTTGAATTTTCGAAAACTATCTTTGAAATTCTTATTACCAGATGTTGTTATATTTACCTTGGAAATATAAAATACCGTAAAAGGATCGTAACACATTCTGAATGCTTCGACAATATCTTTATTATCCTTTACCTTATCTAAAAGGGCCATTTTATCATTGCGACCGGATATTTCTCTCAATTGTTTAATCAGATGTTCAAACATATAGTTTACCATTTAATTCTCCAGAATCATAGGATAATCTTTACATCGTGAAACTTCATTCCATTTATTAATTACTGATTTTTCTAAATTAATATCTAGATGTGTTGCTAATAAATCAAGATAACAAAAAGTATCAGCTAATTCATTTTCCAATTCCCCTTTTAATTTATCATATTCAACATAATTTTCTCTTTCAACAAAACCATCTTCGTCTGTTAAACGACGCATCTTCTTAGCGAAATTTGCAGCTTCACCTAATTCACCCATTATTGCAGTAAACCAGTCTGCTGTATCCCAATTAGCACCAGGTTGAAAATCTTCTGATCTTTCCCAATTTATTCCCGAAAACTTTTTTAATTTTAGATAATCCTTACATAACATCGAATTTCTCCAATTACAATTTATAATTCATTAGAATCTATAACAAAAAAGCCTATATTATTTGTATTATCCCAATGAAAACATATTCACCATTCATAAAATAACCTCTCTGCAAATCTTATATAATATATACAATCTGAAATCTATTGTAAACAAAAACTCATTATCTGAGTAATACTTAATGAAATAATACTACTTATATCTGGTATGGTGTTTGGCCCATTCCCATTATATGCTCTCCTAATATATTGACTTTGCTTTCTGTATAAGTGCTTTGAAACCTGAAGTCCAGTTAAATTCTTCACCATACCAAATTTCGTCTTTCCCTGCGAAATCAACCCCTCTTCTCATTCCTATAAAAGATATAACTGGTGTTAATCCTAATGGCAAAAATGTCCAAATCATTGTTGGTGGGAATAACCAAACTAAAATTGCTGTTAACCAAGGCATAATATGTGATGGATAATAATACAACCACCTTGTTACCTTATGCCAAGTATCATTATATTCACCTGGATTGTATTTCTTATGGTTATATGCTGCATCACCAAATCCTTTAGCAATTGAAATCATCCCTATATAAAGTAAAAATACTGCTACTGATAAAAATTCCATCTAGCCTCTCCTATGTTACTATCAAAGAATCTACTACATTTTCATGGTTTGCTGTTGTTGTTGTATGATTGAATTTCCCGGCAAGTTTGTGATCGTAGTTAGTAGCCTGAGCTGGTTCAAAAGTTGCATATTCTACATCGATATCTGCTGACAATCTAATAAATAAATCATAGTTATTTGAATCAATGGTGAACCACCTTTTCTTCAAAAAAACTATATTTGCTTTACGATGTCTATTTCTAACATTTGCCAATTGGCATTTTTTGATTTTCAATAGTATCACCGGTATTCTCCTATTAATTTACATTACGCGGGCGGGGGATGGGATACTGAGCCATAATTATTTCTTTGTTATCTTCTTTGACATCTTCTAACCCTTGACAAATAACTTTTGCATATTTATATTTAGATGCTGATTTACCATCCATATACCATTCATCATTATTCTTTACAAAAGTTCTTGGATTAACTGTCATACAAGACCCTATTATATCATACATCCTTTCCTGAATACTTAATGTATGTTTTACTGCTGAATATATTTTACCTACGTCTTCTAATTCGAACGATGTCATTATATTATGAATCATAAATGAAGAATTTTCAAATGCCATTCTATTTTCTTGTGATGCACAAAATATTATATTTGTAGCCGAATAACACTTCCCCAATACTATTGTAAAAATTGATTGTTTTTCAGGTAAAGATCTTAATATATCATACATACATAACGCTGATTCTATATCTCCTCCATCTGAATCTATAGTTATATTTATATCTTTATCACCTCTATCTGAAATATATTTAAATAGTTTGTTTGTGGTCTTGGAACTAATTTCTTCATTGATCATGAATGCTTCGTGAAGTCTTTCTACTACATACAATTCAGGCCTCCTTTATTTAATTCCCATATAGTATAAACAAAGTAGGCCTAATTTTAAACTAAAACTGAATTCTTTTTAAATGAATTCCCAATGATCTACATTTGTTCTTGCATTAGATCTTTCTATATCTAACAAATTATTTTTCCATTCTTTTAAATCTACTTCGCTACTTTTAACATTTTCATATTCTTCATATAATTTCCACACTTGTTTACTCGACTCATGTGGTTTACATAGCTGTGTACAATTATTGAATTTATCTACATCATTTATTTGATACATGATAGCTTGCCTTTTTTCTATATCATTCCATATATCTTTAAATGATTTTTCATTTAAATTACCGTATGAATATTCTTTATAACCTCTATGGTTACAACAAACATATACTTCTCCATCGGCCCCAACACATGGTTGAATCTGGCTTCCTAAACACTTCTTATATGTTCTACCTAAAATTGATGGATCATGCTGTAAATCTGATAATTTATATCCATTCATTTGAAATTTATCACCAAGAATATCTTTTGCTACTTTTATGCGTGGTTCTACATGTTCATACCAAAAATCTATATCCCTTTGGATACCACCTTCTCGTTCTCTATTAACGATCTCAGGTTTGAATTGGCAATATGATATATCATATTCTAAGAATGTTTCAGCAAAATTTATTATTTCCCAATAATTATCAGGTGTTATAACCATACCAACACCAATATCTGGTCCTAATTTTCTTTGAAAATCAAATGGATCTTTTGAAACTGATTCTTCATAATTATCTTTTGCATCTATAATTTTATTAAGATTAGATAGCATCATATTCCAATCATCTTTACCAGCAGTAGTTCTTCTTATATCGTTATATGTTTTTTCTGTTCCAGCATCAACAGAAAATCTTATCCATGTCATATTTTCTACAAGAGCATCTAACAATTCTGGAAATCTATGTATCAAAGTTCCATTTGTAAACATTCCCATCTTAACATCATTTTGCCCAAGTAATTTTACACATTTACTAAGTGCTGGATTTGCAGTAGGTTCGCCCCCACCTGTCCAGTTAACCGCTCTCACACCCATATTAATAAAATCTTGACATGTACTTAGCATCAATTTTTCTGATAACATACTTCTATTAAAAGTAGGTAAACCTTTAGATTCTGGTAGGTGTATATAACCACTAATACAAAAATAACATGAATGATTACATGCATTGGAGGTGTCAAATTCTACTAAAACTGGAGGGGTATTGCCTGTATCTAAAAGTTCTAGAACTCTATCTACATTGGCTATTACCTTGACTTGTGGGTCAAATATCTTATTATTCATATTACCTCCAACCTAATTTTATGTTTTCAATATAAATATCAGGTTGCTTTCTCTGTTATGCAGACTTTTTTGTTTTCTGTTCAAATAAAGTTTTAACAAACTTTTTTATTCTATATTCTTTTAAGTGCTTGACAAGGTTTGGCCATTCATTCCAAACATTTCTTGGCACCAATTTCTGAAATAGTTTCTTATCATTATTTTTAATTGCTGCTCTAACCTTAGTTGCACTAACAGCATTTGCTGGTCTTATCATTTCTTTTATTTTCCAACTTACAGCGCTATGATCCCAGTAATTTTTCATCTGAGAACCATAAGATGCAACTCTATCTGTTCCAGCATAAATATTAAGATTAGATATACTATTAAGATCTGCGGTATCTTCTATTAATTCAGGTAAAAATCCAGTTTTAGCCGGCGCAATAAATAATTTATTATTTCCTACTGCTTTTTCTATAATTTTCTTCCTCAACTTAAACGGAAATGGATTTTTATCCTTATCGTATTTTTGACCAGTAATAAATACATAAACCCTATTATTAGATTTAATTGCATTATTAATAAGTTTTATATGAGCATTTTGCGGGGGCTGAAATCTTCCTATTATAACTCCAACCGAACTTCCTTTAATTGCTTCCATAATCATATGCGTTTTAATATCAAGAAAATTCTCGGCAAGCTTATTCAAATTTTTCTGTCCTAAATATACCCTTAGTATTTGAACTGCTGTTCCTTCTCTAGTATGTTCATTAATACTTTGAATCTCTCTTGCATATTGATCCAATTCATGTTCAATATCTAAAAATGTTTCAAATGTTTTTCTTATTGCAATGTCATTATATGTTATATCTCTTTTGAATTTACCATGTCTAACTTTAAGAACATCTTTTTGCCCTTTATTTTCAAATTCTTTTCTTAATTTATTGAGTTCCTTCTTTGCTTTTTTAATTGCACCAAGATATTTTGTCTTAGTTTGCCCAACCTTTTTAAAATCATAGCCACTATTTTTCAAAAATGTAAGTAATTTTAAGTTAGCTGGTTTATTAGGATATTTCTTTTTTATATTACTTGTTACTGCTACAGATCTAAGAGCTTTAATACCAAATGCTTTTAATGAAATTTCATCTTTAAATTTTGCCATTATTCCCGGAACAAATTTGCCAGCAGGACCGGTTCCTTTACTTGCTGTTTCTCTATAGAACCAAAGAAATTTATTAATTTCTGGAAATACTGAAACTATTTTTGAGAGATCACCTGTTTTAAGATCTTTAATAACTATGCCTTCAGGAAATGTTCCTCCTACATTATTACCTTTATCATCGAACTCAGGTGGTTTTGCCATTGAACCAGCGGCTATACGATTAAGAATTTGTTCTATCAATTTATCCTTGATTGCCAATTTCATTTTAGAAATCTGTGCTTTCAATTTTTCTTTTTCTGCTTTAATAGAATTTTTATTTTTACCAGCTGCTCTCATAATAAGAATTTCAAAATTAGAATTATCTCTGAACTTCTTATTTTTTGAATTCATGAATTTTTCTAATTTATCTATATCTGCATTGATACTAATTTTATATTTCTTAGTATTTAATACTTCTTTACCACTAAATTTATAAGTTATGTTTTCAACTTTTTTAACGATCTTTTTACTATTATGATCATATAAATAAATGTCTATTTTTACAGTAGTTGGTTTTAACTTCTGGACTAAACTATTAAACTTAGCATCATGAATTACAATATAATTTTCACCATATTCAATTGCATTTGGAATGGCTTCAAACATAATTTCACAATCTGTCCATTCACCTGGCATCATATTCTTTTCTAAAACATGTTTATTTTTAAGAAGTGCCGCAACTGCCGTTCTAATAGGATTATACATAGGCTTTGCAGCCCAGTCATTTGGACCATATTTCTTTTCAGATTGTCCTTTAACTGCACGATCAAAATATAACTTACCATCTTCGTCTATACCAAAACCAAGATTAGCTGATCCATCAAATTTTACTGATAGTTCCATTGAATTATCTTTATTTGATAATTTTCTTACTGTATCAATAAATTTTGAAATTTCTAAATCGTTTAAGTGAGCTATACCGTCACATAACAATGTTTTAGTCAATTTTATACTCCAGATTCCAATCATTTTCATATATTTCTATATACTCACAATTGGTATGCTTTTTAATTAAAGCTTTTTTAAAGTTGTCTTGTTCTCTATGCTATAAATAATATTTCTGGGACATTCAACTGACTATCCTATATAAATATAAACGCCATCGATTATAGTAAGCCTTCTAATTCTGCAACATAAAATAAATATTCTGCTCTAGCACGAGTTGTATGATTTGCTTTTGTATGACTATATGCAGATTCAGCCATTTTTGTCCGGCGTTGATCATCATTTAGTAATAAATCTATAAGAGCTAATAATTCAGAATTTGTTTCAAATTCATACATATCTTCTGTATCTACATAAGGATATGGCATTTCTATAAGATTTCTTCTTGTAAGTAAAACACATCCATTAGCTAAAGATTCCCAATATCTAGCAGAATTACATTCATATGCACCATGTGCATCAACCGATATTTTACTTCTCGTTAGAATATCATAGTAATGTGAATTGTCTCTACCACCAGTATCTATTGTTACTGCCTGATCACCACCATAAAATGATCCTATAACAGAATCAGGAATTTTTGCTTCCTCTAAACATGTTTGAATTTCACTGCGCCAGGGTTTAGTATCATCATGTGGCCCAAACATGCATGTTACTGAAAATTTCTTATCATCAAAACGAAATGGTAAAAAATATCTATCTTCACATGCAAATGGAAATGGCCAAACATTATTTGGATGATCTAGATTTAATCTCATTTCCCTTTTGAAATACAGAGCAAAATTATTTGGATCCTTTTTATATGGATGAGTATCTTCACCATCCATATATATTATATCATCTCTACCTGTATCAAAAGCAAGGTATTCTTTAACATTATTGTTCGAACATAAAATGATGAGATCTGCGGATATAGCAAACTTTTTGATCACATTTTCATTGGACTCATAATGACTATAAAAACCCTCAAGCTCTGCATAGTTGCTTCTTTCTGCACACATAAGCTCGTGTGGGGCCCCGTTTTCGATACAATTATGTAGCCCTTGTATTAACGTGGCAGCATTAAAATCATAGTGTGGACTTTGAATAACTAAAATTTTCATTTTACCACAACTTTCTTAATTTTCTTATATTTCAAATCAAAGGTTTCCTATTAGTTTTTGTTATTGGAAAGCCTCCAGATTTATTTGCTATAAGATGAGTACGTAATGTATTATTTTCATAGACTAACTCATCAGTTGTTACTTTAAAATTACATTTAATTAAACCTTGATCATAGTAAAGATTATCATCCTTTTTATAATAATGCCACCAATCCCTTGCAAATTTATTTACATGAGTCGGATCACGGTCTATTGCCCAATCTGAAAATGGGACTTCTACTTTAAAAACTCCATTATTTTTAATACAACGGTATATTTCATTCATAAGATCTATCATAGGATTATGACGTATGAAATTCTGTTTATGACCGTCAAGAGTATCTCCTATGGGAGCCCAAATACATTTGGGAATATGTTCAAGAACATCTATTGCTTGGAACATATCTATGGAGTCATCATCAAAAGGAAGATTTTCAAAACCTAAATTACAAATTTTAATATTATCACCTTCTATAATATCTACCCCGATATCTTCCCAACCTTCACCTTCAGGACGAAGGTTATTTCCACAACCTAATTCAACATGTATATTCATTCTTACCTCATTTATATTCCTATAATATAGATCATTTTAAAATAGATAATAATCACTTATAAATATCAGTTTGACCTAATATTATAAGCTAAAATTACTTCTCATCTACGATCTCAGTTTTAGAATTACGCCACTCTTCTTCATAATTAATTCCTCCCTTATTATTTATTTTTTTGGCATAACGTTCTACATCTTTCCAATCCATATTATCCTTTGCCCAATTCATTGCTTCAGAATCATTTTCCATTATAATTGCAAATTCATACTTCCAAACTTTTAAATATTCTTCATTATCAAATCCATCCTTATCAGCATAATATTTAGCTCTAATTTCTGCTATATGACGTAGACCAATTTGATATACTTCGCCATTCGTAAACTTAATATTCAAAAACTTCATACGTGAGGACCTTTCAGTTCTGTTAACGCGGCTGGGCCGGCATTCTTTATTTTAATTCCTGCTTCTAATTCTTCTTTTTGTGCTTTCTCTTTTTTCCTATTTTCAATATATTCTACAAATTCTTCATTACACCAGGCATGTGGTTTATGACCAACTTGATAACATAAATCAAATAATGGGTGTTCATAAACTACATTCCAAGGAGACCTATATATTATCTCATTTGTTTCAGAATTTGTATGTGGATTATTTGGTAAACAATCATTTCTTATAAAGAAAGCATCAGAGCCACCAATATTTGTTCCTACTAATGTATACCCTTTGTTTTTACCCATCCTTATAAGAGCATCTATACTTGCGCCATAAAATGATGATCCATTCCATGAACATGTATTATGACCATATGGAACTACTATATCCACATTTCTTGGAATATGTGAATTATATTCAATAATAATAACTCTTGGCTTCACATTTTCAAGAGCTTCCCATAAATAATAATCATTCCAATCTGTATCTATAGAAAGAAGATCAGGCTCTGGACATTCATAAGATAATAACAATTCATCTGTATTATCTTTATTCAATGTTGCAAATACTGATGTCAACTTATGTGCATTATTATAATATTTTTTTCTATCTTCTATCATCGAAGCCATACCTTCGACGGCTTCTAACCACAAACCCTTCCAACCATAAAGTGTAAGAAGAGCCAAAGTATTATTTTGAAGCCCATCACCAGCACCAAATTCTATGAATGTCTTATTAGTAGTTCCTATCTTTTTGAATATTTCTTGTATAATACCATCTTGGTCCTGCATGGAAGTAAACTGAAACCCTTCGCCAGATACAGCTCCAAGCTTCTTACGATCCAATTTTAATTCCAAATAAAACTTATATGCTGCTAATCTTTCTGACATCGATTCTCCTACAAAAATAGAGATAGGTATACCTATCTCTTTATAACATTATTATAATAATTTTTATACTATAGTATCACAACAAAGAATTAACCCAATCAAGAATAATAAGAACTATTTAATCATCTTTACACTTTTTATCTATATCGTTTTCTTGACGCCTTTTATGTTCTTCAACTCTACTATTTATTATGTTAAATGCTTCCCCGTCATATTCCTGAACTGCTATACCATGAAATGATTTATATCCTTCATCTGTTGCTTTTACGAACTTCATCCAAGAATCTATAAGATAATCATTATGCATTTGTTTCCTATTAATCGAAACACCTTGCTTTGTTATATCTGCTTTTGTCCTAGTTTCCAAATAATCAGCAAATAATCTCAATCCATCTGCTACAGTCCCTTCAAATCCATTCGGTAATAAAAAGAATGTAGAATCTATAAATAAAAATTTTACATTAGGTTCATACACAATATGAGATTTACTATCTTTCATTTTATCTTCCCTGCAGAGCGGCCCTTTATGCCTCTATTAATTTTTCTTGAACGTTTTTGCATTTCATATCTAGAATTTTTTGTTCGTTTCTTTTTAGTAAATTTATTACCCCTGATACCTTTTGCAAATGCTGCTTCAAATCTTAAAAGATATAATTCATGATTTTTTTGTTGTTCATGGTTGTCAGCTTTTTGTTTTTCATTTTCGCCATCCTCCGAAAAATCATATCTCTTTGAACTTGCAATATGATATTTATATCTTAATTTTCTTAAATGTTGTATTGATACTATTGACGTTATCGGATTTACTAACACAACCTCACCTTTATATTCCATTTCTACTGCCATTATGCACCTCCAATAAACTGTTGTATAGCATTGCCATTTGTTATATTATGCTTCTTCAATAATTCTTTTTTCATATTGTAGTCATGATTATGAAGAAATGTTAATCTTTCTGTCCATTCTAATCTTGGCAATCCATCTCTTCCCATATCATGCCAAATTGTTTTTAATAGATATTGATCTATCTTTGTATGCGTCATTTCAACAAGAAGATCTTTAGGTTTATTTGTTATTGTATAATATAAATATTCTTCTACATTCTCAAACCCAAGCTCTGTAGGTTTATATTTTTTTACAAGATCAGAAATGTTTCTTCTAAATGAGCATATTTTTTCTTGTATTGGTAATATTTTTTTTAAATAATCTTTCTTAAAAATCATACAATCAGGTGTCGGTAAGTGATTATTGTCTATTGCTGCTGAAAATTCTTTGCCTGATTTCATAAATTCTTCAATGGCACAAGTAAAACCATGTTCAGTAATGAACCACGCATCGAAATTCATGAATACAACAATAGGTCGATAACCACTTACCGCAAATTGGCCTGCTCGATTAATACTATCTATAACCCCACCAACTGGACCTCTATTTTCATTCATATAGATAAAATTATTTTCACCTAATCCTGAAGGAAGTTTATCTCTATCACCATTATGAATTGTAGTTATCCATAACTTATCACTAAAACCATAATTATATCTTAGTATCTCTAGGTTAATACGATAATCTAATTCTCTATCAAACCCTAAGAGGACTATATGGATATCTTCAGGATTCACTAAATTCTTGCGCCCGAAGGAGGAACTATAATACCACTTGATGCTTGTTTCATTGCTGTTGTTAATGCCTCTATAGTTAAATCGGAAACACTAAGTGCATTACATTTTACACATATAATTATTGGTAATTCTGCGATCGCAATTCCAACTGGTTTTCCCGAATCATCATCATCATCACCCTCATATACTTTATGGTTACAACATGGGCAGACCCATATTACAGCACCTTTAGTATCTATAGTATCTATAGGTTCATGAATTTGTTTAATACCACTCAAAATCTTATTTTTTTCTATTTCACTTTTAGTTTGTTCTGTCATCTATAATATCCTCTATAATTGCATGTAAAATCAATTCTGTTGCTAATTCTACTTCACCATAATTATAAGAATCTAAATGTATATCTACAGCTAAATATTGTTTTTGCAATTCAGGAAATCCATCAAATCCCGCAATCCCAATAATATTTGCTCCAGCAGACCTAGCTGTATCTATAGCATGTATAATATCTTCTGATTTCCCTGATGAACTTATTGCTATCAGCAAATCTGGATAAGAATCAATTTCCTTACCAGATATTTTATGTAATTCTAAAAAATTAGAAAACATATTTTCAAAGCCATAATCATTTGCTAAACATGTTGTCAATGCTGGTGAAGTTAATCCTAATGCCGGCCTATGACAGCGTTTCATTAAATCATTAGCAATATGATCGCATATGGCAGCTGATCCGCCATTCCCCACAAGAAAAATACGATTTGATTCCAGAATATAATCTTTAATTTTAAAAACATCTTTTAACGGTACCTTTTTTGTGAGATAATAAGTGTTATTTAAAAAGTCGTCTACACTGTACATCTTCATTAAATTTCTCCATGTAAATGAATTTTTCGAGATTATTAGAAATACTCACCATAAATACTGCTCGACATTCATCAATACTCTTGTTCCATACTTATCTATTTTTATAGGCATTTCCTTTACTTCAGGATGATATCTTTGCATTCCTTCTCTTATATTTTCTTGGTTACCTGAATGAACATAGGCAATTAAGAATCCTCCTCCACCAGCTCCAGTTATTTTACAACCTACTGCACCAGCTTTCATACATCCATCAACTAATTTATCTATTTCAGGGTTTGTAATACCTTTAAATTTTTTCTTAATATTCCAATTTTCTGCCATAGCATGCCCAAGAGACGGATGTATATGATTCTGCAATTTTACATAAGATCTATTTGCTATATCTACATTCGCTTTCATTAATTCTATTGCATTGGAATCTGTTTTTAAATCTTCACTTTGTTCTGTAAGAATATCATTTGCATCTCTTGTAATTCCCGTATAAAATGCCATTATGTTTCTTGATAATCTATCGAGTTCAGCATCTTCATATGCTAATGATGTAACATACGTATCCTCAGGATTTTTATAGAATTGCATAAATTTCAAACCACCATATGCTGCAATAAATTGATCTTGATATCCAATATTCTTTTTACACCTGTTAATTTCTATTTCGCAAGCCTGTTCAGCTAATTCATGTTTATTATATGTATGACCTTTTAATGTCCATAATGCATTAAGCAATCCAACCAAAAAACTAGATGATGATCCCAGCCCGGTTCCTTTTGTAGGAATATCTGCCCAGTTTATAATCTCTATACCAAAATCTATATCACAAAAAAGTAGTGCTTCTCTAATAAAATCATGCTGAATCTCATCAACATATCTAACCACTTCATTTTCTGAATATTTTAAATAAATCATATCATCATATCTTTTACGTACAAGAACATATACATATTTATTTATTGCTGCATTTATACATGCACCACTATTTTCACTACAAAATGCAGGTAAATCACTACCTCCACCAGCAAAACCTATCCTTAATGGTGATTTTGTAATTATCATTCTTTATCCATTGCTGTAACAAATTCTGTAAATTCTTCTTCTGTTAAAAGATCCATACCTCTTGATTTAATTAGATATAAAGTTTCACCTTTTGATAATTCTCTTGGAAATAAACCAGCTTCAGTTTGTTCACCTAATTGAAGTTCATTTAATAAACCAGCAATCTGTTCTGATCTAGTCATAATATCCATAGGTGAAATCATTTCGGCATACATCTCAAGGCCTTGCAAAACTTTTCTAATTGCATCAATTTCTGATCTTTTTACTACATAAAATTTTTCATAATCTATTTTATTTCTTGAAGCTTGTAACATATTAATATCCTAATTGTAATCTAATACCATTCACTGTTCTCTTAACACCGTTTTCAAAATCAATTCTAGGTTCCCAATCAAGATTTCTTCTCGCTATAGAAATATCTGCCAAAGTTATCTCAGCTTCATAATCTTTATCTTCTCTATATTCTATTTCTGGCCAATTTTCATCTATACCTAATATTTCTTTACATACTTGTTCATATACTTCATAGATAGAATAATTTTCACCAGTTCCCATATTAACTGTAAGTGTATCAATTTTATTCCTATGAGTTAAACATCTACTAAGTAATTCTATTGCATCATTAATAAAAATAAAATCTCTTCTTTTTTCACCAGTACCAAAAATATATGGAGCACTACCTTCTAAAATTGACTTTGTAAAACTGCCGACAACTGGAGGAATATCTCTAATAAGATTCATTGATGGTCCATAAACATTAAATGGTCTAATCAATGTAGTTCCAAATCCATATTCATTGCCATAACGCCTAACAAATTGTGATGCAGCATTTTTTGTTATTGAATAAAATCCGCGTGGCATCCAAACGCCCCACTTATGTGAGCATTCATCAAACTCTCTGGACGGATAATTAGTTATTGAATTTGTAGTTTGAATAGGTATATTATCATATTCTGCCGATGTATCAGCAAAAATAAAATGATTTACCTTACATGCTTTTGCAAATTCTAACATTGCTACTGTTCCATTTATATTTACATCAATGGCTTCAAGCGGATTTTCTTGACACCAGTATGTTTCTCCTCTAGCTGCAAGATGATAAATAACATCTATATCCTTATCAACTCTGAAATAGTTTCTAATGTCATCTTCCCAGAAATCAAATCGTTCTTCATTTTCAAGAGAAACTATATTATCATAGAATCCTACTGACATATTATCAATACCAATTACGTCATGGCCATCATTTACAAGCCTTTTACAAAGATGTGATCCGATGAAGCCGGCTGCTCCAGTCACGAACACCTTTAATTTATTTTTAACCAATCTCTATATCCTTTCATATCTGAGGCTAGGCATTGATTCTGTCTTTTATTATTTCTTTGTCTTTGTGCATTTTATTTCATCCTGTAAATACCAGAGTGCTTTTTCTAAATCCTTCAAATTATTTTCACCATCTTTTAATCCAGCTCTCCAAACATATTTTATTACATTACCAATATTGAAATTATAATGCCTTACAATATCAATGCATTCAATACCTGTTGGATGTGAATTATAATGTTTTGGATGATCTACACCTTTATTATCAAACGGTACATCTATTGTACACTTACCTGGTAAGATGTATCCGGGAGATTGTTTATGCAAATTTGCCTGCTTCTGTTCAACTTCATACAAATTATCAACCGGTCTTTTCTTCAAAACTAATTCTTTTTCTTTTCTTACTAATTTTAATGCATCAGTATTTCGTAAATCACGTAATGTATATGTCCAAAACCTAATATTTGAACTTATTATATTCCAAGTTCTATCTAAAACTATATAAACACTATCTTTTTCATCTACAAGAACAACATCATCAATTAAAAATTTTGGTATTTGTCTAGGTATATTTCCTTTTGTTTTAATTTCATTACCCATTTAATAACCCTTTATATATATTTAATTGTTTTTGTGCCCATTTTTTATCCCTTCCCCATTCATCATACCTCTTCCTTGCATTAATCATAAGATTATAATAATCTATTGTCTTATTTTTAAACCTTTCCATGATCCTAGCATATTCTTTTATATCACCTGGGGGAACCACAAAACCAGCGTCTGCAATACATTCTACGTGACCGTTAAAGGGCATTCCATAATGTGATATAACAGGCACACTATATGCAAACGCCTCAAACATCACTGCGGGGTTGCATTCTCCATCTTTTCTGCTATGAGCCAAAACATTTATTGTATTATAAAACTTACCAAGTTCAGTATCATCCATTGTTCTGGGAAGGAATATAATATTTTTGATGCCAATATCCTTTGCTGCATTCCTTGCGTTTTCATGGTCAGGTAACCAGAGGAACATTGTATTTTCGTCCTCTATTTCCTTGTATGCCATCAGGTTAAGATTATCAAAAGTATTATCATCAGGTCTACCAATATGACCGAACACAATAGTATCTCCATCAATCTTAAGATCTTTTCGTAAGTTTTCATCTGTTACTTTATCCTCTACTGCATTTCTTACCACTTCATACTTATCCCCAAATCTATTTGCCAAATGCTGAATGTGTTTGGAAACGAATATAACTTTTGAAATAGGAATCGTATCATCTTGGTTTCCAAACACTGATGTACTGACGAAATGGTCTGTATGTTGTGATACAGCAGGGATAAATGGAAATTCAGGTATGCCGGCTGAATATCTGTGTATAATAAAAGGTTTGACTTTATTTATGATTGCTACAAACTCAGGTATCGATGAATAAGCCACAAGTTTATTCTGGCCCATAATTTCTCTAAAATATATTTCGCGGGTTCTGTCTCCTTGTACTTTATATGCTAAAACATGATTGAAGGTTGTATCCTTTACAAAATGCTTCATCATTATTTGACACATTTTCTGAGTTCCCCCCATTGATAAATCGTTATGATGGTGAATAATAATAGGTCTCATAAACCAAACCTCTCACATTCTTCAAGAAAGAACTTTGCTCTTGCTTTATTAGTATGATATTTTTTAATCTTCTTAAAGCCACTCATTGCAATTTTATCCACTAAATCTAGATTTTCCTCTAACATTTTTACCTTATCAATTAATTCATCACTATCGGCAAATGCTACATAATCTTCATCTTCAATTAATTCACTACCTTCTGGCCAAGCATATCTTACTGGTTGAGATAAAACTAAACAACCATTTGCTAATGATTCCCAAAATCTAGATGTACTTGCACCATGTGCGCCATAACCATCTACTGAGACTTTTGTATTATATAATGTTTCATAGTAATTATAATGATATCTACCACCTGTCTTTATATAAAATTTCTTTTTATATATTCCCTCACTACCATATGTTGGTTTTATGATAGAGTCTTTAAGTTGCATACCTTGAATTGTTTCTGATATCCATGTTCTCCAAGGTTTCATATCATCTGTCTTACCAAACATACAACTGAAAATTATATCTTTTTCTTTTGGGAACTTTAATTTTGAAACATCCAATTCATGTATTGCTAAATTATCACCATCTACGAATTTTGTAAAATATCTATTTTCTATACCGAATGGGAATGGTATCATATTATTTGTTTTATTTTCTTCATAGATTGTTCCAACCATAAATTCTCTTTTGAAATAACAAACATATTTACTAGGATAATCTGCTAAATTATATTCATCTAGACCATCGAGATAAACCATCTTTTCAGGCCTGTTTATTTTATTTACTAAGTGTAACTTAACTTCTCTATTTGAAGTAAGAACAATTATATCAGCTTCTTGTTGACCGTAATCTACAACCTCCTCTTCTCTCATTGTATAATTATTTAACAAACCTTTATCGTATGCATAACTATAATTACTTTCTTCAGTTGTGAAAAATTCTATATCTGCATTTCTTCTAACTATAAGATGATGTAAACCTTCTATTAAATTTGAAGATGTAAAATCATAATGAGGAGTCTGAATTATTAGAATCTTTTTCATTCTCCATCAAACCTTATAGGTAATCCTACTTCTATAAACCTATCCTCATGATCTATTGCCTTAACTTTCTTTAATGCTTCCTCTTCATCATCCAACCAGTCTTGTGCATTAATTGCTTTATCATCTATAAAATAATCTGCACTTGGTTTATAACCTACAATCAATTCATCATAAGGAATTCTAAAATCTGCCAACTGCTTTACGGTTAGCCTATATCTTTCCCTCTTAGATGATACGCCTCTTGCAGTCTGAATGGATATCTTATGGCCTGATTCCCATAACCTTCTTACTTTTTCTATGGCTTTAGGTATAGGTTTACATAATTCATATTTACCCTGCATATCTGTTACCAATGTTCCGTCTAAATCAAAACAATATCTAGCCATATTTTTCTTCTCCTTCCATAATTCTATCTAACACATTTTGTGCTTCATGTTCATAAAGGTGTTTTTCTCTATCAAGGCCACGTTGTTGACGGTCTTTTGTTTTGGGGTGAAGTATGTGTTGCCCAACAAGAGAACTTTCTCTAGATGCTCCAACAATTCGTTCATGAGAACGACCGACGAATTTGCAGTTTGACTTGAAAATTCGTTGTTGGGTATCAGGATAATTGATCCAACGGAATCCTGACATTTGCCAACCTTGTTCCTGAGTGTATTTCTGTAACTCTTCATCTGGTAATCCTTCTATTGTATTGATTCTTGGTACGTAGATACAATCTACACCATTTCTTTCTGCATCCCATATATACCAAGGAAGTTGACAAAGAAAAACATATTCATAAGTTTCATCTGCATCTACCCATAATATCCATTTATTTTTTGCTTTTTCAATAGCTAAATTTTTCTGATATGAAAAATCATCATTCCAAGATTCTGAGAATAACATAATATTATAATTGTTTGCATATTTTTCTATTAACTCTAAAGTGCCATCTGAAGAACCTCCATCAATTATAATAAATTCATCATTTATGAATGGGCATAAGTTTTGTAATGTTTTTTCTATGCATTCAATATCATTTAGAGTTATCATACATATACTATACTTCATTTTCTAAATCCTCTTCATCATCCAGTGTAATCATACATGCTGAATATTTTACTTGGGGTCGTTTTTTGTTTTCATCCATATAAATAAATTTATCAAATATGGAATCTGCTGTTACCTTATTGTCTGTCTCTATATAACAATTATCCCAAAATTCAGATAGCCCTTGTAGTGTATGAATTTTAATAAAGAAATGATTCTTAGTATAAAAGCATATCGTTGGTAAACCAGCTCTTGATGATATTTCCCAATCCCATGAATTTGTAGCAATACATCCTCTACATCCATCTTGAAGAAATCTTACTTGTTCTTCTATTGTGAAACCCATATAATTTTGATAGAATGCCTTATAGCCCATTTTATCAAGCTCATCCATAACTCCCCAATCTTCATCGCCCATACCAATGAATGCTGGTATTCTATTTGACTGTATTAATTTTACACATAGTTCTACCCATTTATCTTTATCCCAAAATCTGCCTGCTTGAAGATCATGTTCAAAACCTTCAGCGTTACCTGATTTTGTTAATGGGTGTATAGCTACTAATGCTCTACTATCATCTTTAGTAAAATCAATATACCATTTTTCATCTTCTGTTTTTTCTCTACCTATACTATAATTGTATGGAAACTCCATATCGTATTGCATAAAAGATGGTTCTTTATTCTGAAAGATCTCTTCACAAAATGACCAATCTTCAAAGATATCATTTTCTTGAACTACTTGATCTAAGAATAGTTTTCTAATGGCAGGAAGTTGGTTATGGAAATTTAGATTTTTTACAATCATAGCCTCATAACCTTCGCGTTCGATTTGTTCTTTTGAAAATTGAGGAGCTTTGCCAAAACCTCCTAACCAAAATTTCACTATGTGTTCTGGATATTTCTTCTTCACTGCCTTAATTCTAGTTAGGTGAGAAAGTATGTCGCCAAAACCACATAATGAGAGAACATGAAAATAACTTGTATTACTCATTTTCTTTTAATACCTTAGGGAAATATTTCCATCGAGGAACATCCTCATGGAGGAATTTACAAAGTTCTTTCCATCCATCTCCTTGAAATATATCGAAATTTAAATAATTTGAAGGATTATTATAAAAAAATACATCTACCTCGTTTTGATAATCAGATATGTATGGAATTTTATTTAGTTTACATGTTCTGTTTCTTTTTACAGTTGCAAAACAATCAACATTAAATTTTTCTGTAGATTTATTCCAACTTGTTGCATCACGAGTTGTCAAAATAAAAAATGCATCTGGTTCCCATTTATATATATCTTGATAATTTTTCCAATATCTATTATCAATGCTGTATGATTTATACGTATCTGAGGAGCGGACCGCGTTGCGACCGCCTACGCTCGTGCAAATAAAAGGTGTATTTACCTTTGCATTTATTTCTTTACTATCTGGGTGTAATATACATTTATGGATACCTTCATATCCTAAAATTTCTAATGCTTTGCTTAAAGATGTAGAACCTGTCCTTGGTAAACCTATACCATATACTTTTTTACGAAACATTTTTGCCATTTAAAATAATCTATTATGGAAACACTTTTTATGTAAAGGGTAAATAACAACTTTACCACCATATGATTCTACAAATTTCGAACCAACTATATCTTTTTTATTTGTATAATCTCTACCTTTTATTAATATATCAGGTTTTACTAATTCTATAAGAGGTAAAACAGACATAGTATCAAATATTTGCACATAGTCAATATATTTTATTGCTTCTAATATTGCTACACGGTCACTCTGATTAATATAAGGCCTAGTATGCCCTTTTAATTTTTTGATTGTTCTATCAGAATTTACACCAACTATTAAAAATGTATCTGTTTTTTTAGCTGCCTTAAATAATTCTATATGACCTCGGTGCAATATATCAAAACATCCACTTGTAAAAACAATTTTTCTCGTAGATTTATTACGTAGATATTTTGATCTTACAATATCTAATATCCTTGTAAGATTATTTAAGTATAGCTCGTTCACGAAGAATCTCCTTGATAGTATATCTCATTCCTTCATCTACAGTTATCAAGTTTCTTGGATTCAAAAATTCTGTTTGACGTGTTATATCACACTGCCTTCTCTTAACTAAATTTGGATCATGTTCTATATAATCTATTTTTGATAATGATGTATCAATACCTTGTTTCTCTAATTCTTTTGTCATAGCCCTCATAAGTTCCATAACAGATGTTTGAATTCCAGAACCTATATTAATAAATCCATCAAATGCACGAACGCTCGTCGGCCGATGATGTCCACGAGGCAAACCTTTAGGCCTATCATTTATATTTCTAAACAAATTTTCATGTCGCATCGCTAGAACATTCAATCTACCAATATCTTTTCCATAAATTAAATCCATTGTTTGAGAACCATCACCATAAACTGTAATTGATTTACCATCAATAAATGCATTAATCCACTTTGGTACTATTTGAGTATATACATTTAAAGTTGATTGTCTAGGACCATAAACATTAAAATATCTAAGGCCAACAAATTTCAAACCTTCTTCATCACACCATGATTTTGCCAATTCTTCTGTAGCATTTTTTGTAGCTCCATAAAGTAATTTACATTGTTTTGGATGTTCTTCATTTACAGGAATATATTGAGGATCACCAAAGACTGATGCTGATGATGCATATACTAGTTTCTTTATATTAAATTTTATGCAACATTCAAATACATTTGCACTACCAAGTATATTAACTTCAACAGCCTTTATTCTATCTTGTTTAGAATCTAATGTTAACATTGATGCTTGATGATATACAAAATCAGGCTTGAACTCTTCAAACACATGTTCCAAATCTGAAAATGTTTTTATATCACATTTTTTAACTATAATTTGTATTCCTTTTGCCGATGTAATTGGCCTTGAATCATTAAGATTTTCAATTTTACCATTATAAAAATTGTCAACAACAACGATAGTACAATGACGGCGAGTATTTGCTAGATATTCAACAATATAAGAACCAACATGGCCAAGACCGCCAGTAATAAGATGCACTTCTTTCTTATCTTCAAAATCATCAAATAACGTTCGGACTTTGTTAGCTTTATATCGATCGTTTCTTTCCTTCATTTTCTTTAGATCTTCCTTATAATCATATTTAATGTCGGTTCCAAAACCAGCATGCCATCTTCCTTCACCAATTTTCATTATTTAACGATCCGTTCGTATTTCCAGCCTAATATATCTGGATCGCAGCGTTCTTCATCAGTTCCATCCCATTTATTTGTTATATGATAACAAAGAATTGCTGGTTCGTTTGTATAGTTATAACATCCATGCCACAGGCCTGCAGGAATAAATAAAGGGCCCTGATTTGCATTACGTTCTGATAAATAATGCCAATCACATCTTGCATCTGTTTTTTCAAATATTTTAGAATATTTTATATATTTATTATTCGGTGCGCTGCGCAACCTTGCTAGACTAGCATTATATGAATCTTTATGAATATGATAATATTTTTCTTGCCAATCTTTTTCCATTCTATCTGAACCATCGTCGCAGTGGTAACGAGATGGCAGATTAGCTATACCAATTTTTAATGATCCTTTAATTACAAACTGATAATCTGTTTGATTTTCATGACGGTGCCAGAGTGCTACAGCTCCACTTTCAATTATTGTAATATTAATATCACCTTTTCCTATTTCTGGAAATATGTCACAGTATCTTATACCGCGATCGTCCATATGAAATCTCACAATAATCTCCATTCCTTTGTTATTTCTGAAATAAGTCTCATTATACTTTCTCCTACTTTACAGGGAGAGCTCTTCCTTATGGAGTGCCTCCACGATCGTCATCTTCGCGTTCTTTCTTTATTAGTGTCCAGACACCATAAACAATTGCTACATAGGCCAAATATTGTATCCATGGTGAAAACAATAAACTAACTACACCGATTCCAATTAATACGCCGCCATCCCAGGATGTTCTTTCTGCATATCTATCTTTTAACCATTGCATTTCTATTTCTCCATTCTTTTTATCTATGCTGTTGTTAACATAGAAATTCCTTTCTATTTAGTAATAATATAAAACCATTCAAAATTAAATTTCTCCAATTTCTTTCATAAATCTTACTATTGCGTCTCTCCAATCTGGAAATTTTGGTAATCTTTTATTTTCTAATGCTGTCGTTTGAGCTCTTTTAAAATCTGAATAGAATTCTGTTGAACTTACTTTACTTATGTTATTATAACCTTTTATATTACAAATAAAGCTGGCTAAATCATACCACGTCAATATACCTTCATTCATCATATGATAGTGGCCACTTGCCACATTAAGTATCGTTATAATATTGTGTGCTATATCTTTGCAATATCCTACTGTTATAATTTGATCATCAACTACTTTAATTTCTTCTTTATTTTTTATCTTATCTAAAATCATCAAAGGAAAATTAGAATCATTCTTTGCCCTTGATCCATACTTACCAAATAATCCACATACTCTAATATTCATCCACTTATTACAATCATTTTCTAACATTTGTTCTATAGCATGCTTCATCACACCATATAAATTGAAAGGTGTTCTTTCTGAACTCTCATCAAATGCTGTTTTTGTTGTAAGTGGCTCAAAAGATCTTTCACTGAATATATAATCTGTGGAGAAATTTATGAATTTACAGTTATCCATCTCATTACAGAGCTTTATCAAATTATGAGTAGCTGCGATATTTACTTTTGCTGCCAATCTAGAATCTTTATGTATATCTGCTACATGATGGATACTAGCTCCATGAATATACACATCAGGTTCCACTAACTCAAATATTTCTCTATTCTTATCATAGTTAGTTATATCCCAAACATCCCTTGAATACGGATGAACCTCAATTTTTTCTTGTTGAGTAGCTAAGTCAATAATTTCTTTTACTAATTGACCTTTAGCACCCGAAATAAGTATCTTCATTTACTTTTGCTTTCTTTAATGATGCAACGTATACCTCATCTATTCTATCAATTAAATTATTACGTTGTTTATTATATTTAGAGACTTGATCACATGCTTCAAGACGATCATCTGGAGTTATATTATCCGAATCCCTTCTTTTGTCTTCTAGTTCCCATAATTTTCTTGTTACTAAGTCTAACTTGAAAATTAGATTAATAAGATTATTGCATTCTTCTTCTTTTATATCTGGATCATATATCTTATTTTTCTTGAGTATGCCAGGATGCTTGCCTTTTCTTATTGCTTTTGTAATTCTACCCATATCGGCAACAATCCAACCTCTCTGTTCTTCAAGCTCATCAATAACTTCATGATTAATAGATCTATCTTCTTCTAAAATTTCTTTTCTTTTTTCTAAAATACAGAGACGATCAAATAAATTCCCTATAGTGTCCACTTTTTACCCTTCTTTCTCAATATCTTCATCATAAAGAATAACAAAAATATCTGCTTTTTTATTATAAGCTTCTTTAAATTCTTCTATCAATGTCCTCATATTTTGTAACATAATGAGAGAAGGCCATTCTTTGTATCTTCAATTAACTTATAATCAAAACCGGCCTTCTTACATATTTCTGCAAATGATTTTTCTGTAGGAATCCATGTATGCTCGCCAGTTCCAAACGATCCCCACTTATGCCATAACTCTTGTGCACCTTCTTCTTCCCAACATGGAGATCCAATTAATAATACACCATTGTCATCAAGCATAGCTTTTATTGATTCCATAAAATCTATAGGATCACTCATATGTTCTAATACTTGATTAGCTGTAATTATATCAAATAGTTTTATATGTGATTCTGAACCTAATCTACAACATACATCAGTATCAGGATCATCAATAATTTTTTCCTTTAATTCTGGAAATACTTCATGTGCACGTTCTACACTTTTCTTATTAATGTCAATTCCATAAGCATCAAACCCTTCATCAATTGCCGCTTTAACAAATATACCCATATTACATCCAACATCAAGAAGACGTTTACTATCAGTATATTTCTTCAATTCTTTTGCCAATGGAAGTGCATGATCCTTATATACCTGTTCCCATCTATCAGCATATTCTGTCGAGATATCCTTATCTTGATCAGGATGTTCTGTTAATCTTTCTCTCTGAATAAGATCTAATTTCTCATCCTTATAATATGACCAACCAGGAATATTTAACATAAAGTTAAGTGGTGTTTTCTTGTCAATCATTGAAATAGGATTATTCATCATTAACTTTTCTATGCCACCAATTACATGTTCAGCTTTTAATGTTTGCATACATATACCTTGTTCATCATTATCACATTGAGGCATAAATGTAATTTGTTGCCCATTAGTTCCAAAGAATTGTTTATGCTTGCAACCAAGGCAATCTAATGAATTATCCTGTACATAATAAACACCTTCTCTATTTGGGTTTGTAAAGTATGGCAATGCTGATCCAGCAATCAACACTCTTTTTCTATTGAACGCTGAAGCAATATGCATTGGCCCATTATCTCCACCTACAAACAAATCACAGAATTGCAATAATTTAACCAACGTTGGGAAATCTGCACTATTCCATTTGGTATCAGTAAGTCCAGAATAATTTTCAATACCTGGTTCTACAACCTCATATCCCTTATCTAGTAAATATTGAACAACTTTAGTATATTCTGCAGGATTCCATGTTTTTCCTATCCAACCAGAACCATCACCAACTACAACTACATATTTAGAATCGGGTACTTTAACTGAATCTTTAACATTATGATTGCTACCTACCAATTTAGGAATTTTATCTTTATGATTAACCTTCATTCCAATTGTATCAAAGTAAGAATCAATAAATGATCTGCCTGTTCTAGATTCATAAGCAAGATCTAAGTCATATTTCACATCATTATCTGTTGTAGCAAGAAAATCCTGTATTAATTGATTATCTTCTAATGTAACTATATCATCTGGTTTAGCTTCAAAATAATCTACAATAGCTGGTTTAGCTGTATATAATGTTATCTTGGCACTCGGATATTTACTTTTTAATGCTCTAATAACTGGTTCTACAAGAACAATATCACCCATACCCATTGTTCTCTTGATACCAATTGTTTCTATATCCTTTGTTTCATTAACAACATTTCTTATACCATTATTATATTGTTCATCAAGAAATACATTACCAACTATTGTAGGAATTTTTCTCTTGATTTCAACTTCACCTGTTTCTTGATTGAATATATTTTCTTCCTTGACATCTGTCGCTGCAGGTAAACCAATTTTTGTTGCAAGGTCTTCATCAGCTACTTGTTCACCACCCTGCTTTATCCATTGTACAACAGTAATTTCCTTTGGAATAGTTCCTTTAAGTTCTGCTTTATGCCATTCTACCAATGCATTTCCTGGGATAAAATTAATATTATCGTCATCATCCTTTACAACACATGATGGCCAGTCTGGTGTTACATCGGGAAGATGAACAATCTCATCCAATATTATTTTTTCCAATTGAGGTGGATTTTCTATTCTATACCCAATTGTATTTAACGGATGATCAGGATTATCCTCATCTCTAATTTCTATATGTGACAATGACCATTTATTCTTCCATGCATGTGTTCTAAAATCTTCCAAGTGAGCCTTGATATGATTTGGGAACCATAATACATTAGTTACTGTCTTATAAAAAATTGCATCGCCTGTGCATTCATCTATTACTTTAGCAATAAATTCTACACCTTCTTCAGCATCTTGAAATTTTACTTTCCAATTATTGTTATAGAGTTTCTTGAGATCAGTATCGTCAAATAATGCGGCGACAATGATCTCAAGATTTTGGTGGGATTGTTGCAATACATTTTCTATTGCAGCTTTTGTATGTTCGATACCTGTATCTTCTGCTAATAAGACAACAGATGCTAAAACGTCTTCCAACTTTTTCATTTATTATTTGCCTTTACTTTCTTAACGTAAACACTTTTACAAGTTCTGTATTTATTTTTCTTAGTTCATATTCATCTGAATTATCTTCGACAAATTTTGTTAACAAAATACAATTCTTATATTCATTCCAATCCACTGTAAAATTTACATCTAAGTCTCCACTATTTTGAAGCATTACTACTTCATTCAATGCATTCAATGTATAGAGCGTATTGATTCCTTTTTTTCTATGGAGTGAAATTGTATTTCTTACTACATCTGAAAATACTATATCCTTTTTTATTATATTATATGTAAGGATAAAACTCGTATCATCGTCGATATCCTTTAAAAGGAATACCTTATTATTTACTACTTCAAAATTATCTGTGATCAATTGTAAAACTGAACTTACTTTATGCCTGGCATTAACAAATGTCGCGAGCAAATTTGTTTCACTTATCATAACCGTCTCCTATTGTATTGCTTTTCTACAATGTTATAATAAAACTATGTTTAGTAATTATACTTTTCTGCCTTATCACAAATACATAGCAGCTTTATGTTGTTGTGAAATTTTTATATATCACTTTACCTATTTTGACAATTTATTGTATATGCTCATTATAATTTTAGCTTGTGGAGCAGGATCAGTAGGCGCCCTGGAAGTAGGGATTCTTGCCATCGGCGTGATCTGTTACGTCAAGGATTTCCTCAATCTCAGGGCATGCTTCTTTAATAAGCACCTCAACACCTTGTTTCAGCGTAACGTCTGCCATTCCACAACCCTGACATCCACCGCCAAATTTGACGTAAGCCGTCTCTTCTTTGACGTCAAGCAGCGAAAGATGGCCGTTGTGCGATGCGATCTGTGGATTGATCTTATCATCGATAATCGACTGGATCTTTTCGGCGATTGTTCCCTTAAGATGGGTGGGGACCTTGTTTGGATTCTCTATCTTGAATCCTCTGCCAGCAAGGCTCTCGACAAAATCGACAGTTACCTCGTCAACATATGACATACTCTCGGGATCGATATAGATATTGAATCCATCAAACTCTGTGATGACGTCAGTAGACTCCTCCTGCCACTCGGCAACAAATCGAAGACGAAAGTTCGCTTGAAGAGGGGATAAGGCTTCCGCCTTAATCCGCACCCCTTTGACCTGTTGCTCTTGTTTCTCCATCAGTTTGATGATCTCTTCACGAGCAACATCGGTAACTGTGATCATTCCATCCTCCTGCCTTGCACCTAATTTCCCAGAATCTGAAAGTTTTGTTACAATTTTTAATATTATTAGTTGTCATTAATTCTTCCGGACAAAGCCTTGTTATTGCGCATCATCCGAAAGTTCAGAATTATACATAATATGGTCTATCTTATCATATTCATTCATAGTTTTTCTCTGTGTTATACTTTGTTATCATTCCATGCATTCAAAACAGCAGTCGCTGCTTCTTTCGATCTCCAATTACTATATAGTGAAGATGCCAGGCGTTCTGCAGCCATTTCGCCATATTTATAACTATCATTTTTAACGCTAGGAATGAATTCATTTGTCATATAATCATGAGCAATTCTGGCCTGATCTTCCGGCGAACCACCATCAAAACCTTCTGCGTTTGTTATAGTATTGATAGCCTTTTTGCGTTCTTTTTCTGCAGTTTTTTCATATTGTTGTGGCTCTGTTTCTTCCCTATCATCTTCTTCACCGTAATATGTATCTATATTATCAACCATTTTTGATACATTATCGGGTGTTAGTATAGAGGTATCTACACCTTTGTCTGTCAATGCATCCATTAAAGCAGAATCGTGTTGGATGATATCAACCTTTTCTTCATGATCTAAACCTTTCCATTCAGTTGGATCAACGCGTAACCAATCCTCTGCACGGCCTGAAAAATCATTTAATTCTGATGAAGCTTCGTCGCCAAGCTTTGGGGTAACTGCTTTATCACCAAAATCTGGGTCATCCTGAGATTTTACACTCTTTAATTTGGATTTATCATCTGATCCTACTGGCGTCAATTTACCCTTTTTAGTTATTGCAACAGTTTTACCGGATTTATCCATCCATGCACCGCCACCTTTACTTTTCCATCCTTTTTTATGAGCTGCATCTGATGCTTCACTTTCACGTAATATCTCTCTAAGCTTCACTTTTATTCTCCACTATTATTTATTATTTTGTTATTTTTCTTTTCTCATCTACTTTCGAACCGAGGCATTCTCTCATTGTCGATCCGAAAGAAGTAGAAACTTTAGAATTACTTCCTGCTGTTCTCCATACATCAAAAGCTAATTCATTGTCCCCTGCATCATCTGTAACAGAAATTGTTCCTGTTTTGGAATCTACTTTACATTTATTTTGTAAATGCTCTAATAAATCGTTTCTTCCCTTTTTGGTTTTAAGATTACCGTCAAATCCACTTAACTTACCTAGACAAGATCGGATTTGTGACGGTTGAATTCCCCTTCCTCCACTTAGTTTTATCATCGATCCATCTTCATCAAATACATCAGAAGTATAATGCATAGATTCTAAAACTGTACTAATATATGATTTAATAAGCGGACCATTATTTCCCTCAGAATCTGGGTATCCGCTTTTTTTATCTCCTCCTACAAGAGATTTTACTAATTTTTTATGAGCTTCACTTATTGAGGTCTTCTCTGCGTTTTTGATTTCACTGCTTTTTGCTATACCTTTACTTTCAAAATTTATTTCAGGATACATATTCCGGAATCTTTCAGATGATGCAAGTTCTCCTATTTTTGTAAAAATTTTTCCATAGGGTCTTTCGGCTGGAGTTTTGGGTGGTTGGCCGGAGAGTTGCTCAGCAGCACTTTCTTTCATAAGTTCTAACTTATTTTTAATTGGCAAGCTGGCCCAATTTTCTATTTCCTGCGATTCGAGATATTTAGCTAACGGCGATGGCCTTTTTTTATTTATATCGGCATAATCATCTAATTGTTTCATATACGATTGTATTTCTTTAGTTTTACATAATGCAACTAAATTTTCATCAATTTCTACTGAGATAGTGGCTTTAATAGTAGCTTTTTTACTGTCTTGCAAGGACTCAATATTAGTATTGATATTATTTTGAATTGTTTTTGCAACTTCCGGGGAAAGATTCTGTTCTTCAACTAGTTTTTTTAAATTTTTGAATCTTGTTAGAGGAGTGCTACTACTGTGAGGATCACTTAAATCCCAAGCTTGTTTATTAGATATTGAAACTATAGTTGTTCTGCCTTTTTCGTCTTGGCCGACGACATAAGTATCATGATATTCTCTATTTTTTTTAAAATTTGCTATCTGTTTCTTATAATATTTTTTATCGTCTGCATCTGTTGCTTTTTTCTCAAGACTCTCCAGTTCGGCAAGCATTTCCTTATCTATTCCTCCTCCCTCTGAAGTCGATTGTACGGTCGTCATAGGCTTAGTAGTGTCTATATTAGTATCTTCTTTTAATATTTTTTTATTAGCTATTGCGCCGTCATATGCAGCTCTCATCCACCTATTGTACTCTTTTTCATTTTTATTAAAACCCTGCTTACTATGAAAAACTGAATTATTTATTCCTTTTATTCTAGCTAACTCTTGTTGTGCAAATATTTCTCTTGTAGCTATATATTCTTTACCTTCATTATCATTAAGATTTAGCCCTATTGCTTCCAAATTTCTTGCATCTTCAGCCTTGCCCGGATACGGTTTATCCCAGTTTTTATTTTCAATAATTTTATTTATTTCACCTGCATTTTCTTTTTTGAATTTTTTTTCATTTAACATATTCATAGCACTACAAAACCTAGATTCTCCTTGACTAGCTTTTGCGCCACCTGCTCCAGCGATCGCCATATCTCTTTTTCCTTCTAACTCTAATTGTTTTTCACGTTTCTTACTGTGTTTAATTCGTGATTTAGAATTAACCTTACCCTTTTTAGCAGGTCTCTTACCTTTCATTGAATCTTTTACTTTTCTTTCGGAATTATTTTTATGTTTTTTTACATCGCGCGCGCTGGCAGGACTCCATCCTTTTAGTTTTGCATGATCCTTAGTAACCATATGAGTTTCACCATCATGAGCAGCATAATAAAATCTTTCTGTACCCTTATCAGTTGGTTTTCCTTTTTGTAACTTACGTTTACCAGCTTCAAGAATAATTAAACGACTACCATTGTCTGTTGATATAGCAGCAATTTCACCATCTTCAGTAATAAAATACCCAAAACCAGTTTCTTTAAACCCTAAATCTTTTGCTTTTTTATATGAAAATGCATTCTCATTTACATAGGAGTCCGCTTCGTTCATTAAAATTTTTCTAATCACCCTATTTCTCCTCGAGCTTTGCTTTATACTTTACTTTAAATCCCGCCAGCATCATCATTGTACTATCTATATCTACACTAAAATTTTCTTTCAGCTTTTTAGCAAAATTCTCTTCAAATATATCTATTTCATCCTGCCAATCATTTTCAATACCGACGATATATTCCCTTACATCACCTTCTGAAAACAATGTCATAATATATTTTTCAACTACTTGTTCGTTTGATATAATAGAATCTATTATAATTGGTTCTTCGATATAATCATTTAAAATTGGCTTATTAGTTTCATCAGAATTTTTACCTTCAATAAACCCATTTAATTCTTCTACTATTTTTCTTATCAATCTTTCTTGATTACGTTTATCTTGTACAACCCAATCTTCATATTCTTTTTTATCACCTGAAAAAGAAATTAAACCATCAACTTTTAAATATATACTACCAGACGATGTTGATCTGATCTTATTTGATATATAAGTTTCGAGTTTACCTTTTACTTCTTTGAATTTTTTGTCATCATGAATATATACTCTTCTCAAATTCATTATTGAATTTTTCAAAGCAAATTTGTATATTTTTTGTATCTTTCTAAGATTTTCTAATTTTGAATATTCAACTTCTTTAGCATGACTAGGTTCATAATTATCTTCATCATCATTTTGAAATTTTTCAATCCAGTCCTTGAAATCTCTTACTATATCGTTTTTATCAAATCTAAAGTCCGTATCTATCATTTTTTTAACTCTGCTAAATTCTTACCAATTGTAATTTTTGGTATAAATTTAACGTATGGATTCTTTATCTTATCAATAGAATCTATCCATTTAATAATGTTAGCTTTTATAAAATCAATATGTTCTGGATGAATATCTAAAATTATTTCATCATATACTGTTGCTATTACATTTGAACCTTGAAGCCCATTTTCTTCTTTCTTCAATATATTTGTTATAATACTTGTAACATATGTTATATAATATGTTGCCATATTTTGAATAATATTATTGACAGCCTTTCTATTTACTTCACTTTCTTCTTTATATTTTATTATTCTTCCATGAGGTGTTGTAATAGATTTTGTTTTTCTTGCATTTATTATTAATAAATTTAATTTTTTGTCTATATCAAAAACTTCTTTAAGTTTTTTAAGAACAAAATAATCTATTTCAGAAGAACCATAAATATATTTTATCATTGTATTTTTTATTGCACTTCTATTATATCGTGTCTGGGATGCAATATATTCATAAGGATCATCTTCTTCAAATTTAACTTCTAAGTATGCCAATAAAGTTTTAAATTCAAATGCTGTAAAATCTAAACCCATTAACACACCATCAGTATGACGTGGTACTATTATATCACTATACTTTTTTGGAAAATTATGAAATTTAGATGACAACCTACCGGTTGAAGTTCTATCAAAATTCCATTTTGCTTTTGCAAAATGTTCACCTTCATTATAATCTGAAAAATATTTTGATATATTTGAATAGCCATGTTTATCGATGGCCTTATGATCTATTTTAAAACCTGTATTTTCTATGTGTGCATAATAATATGAAGCTAAGTTATATAAATCTATATAATCGGCTTTTCTAAATTTGAACGAGTTAATTAATCTGAATATTATCTTTAGTTCTGTTCGAATCTGCTCATCTAATTCTTTTTCTGTTAAAACCTGATTTGGAAAATTATCAAATTTAAATTGACTGTCATAGTGCTTCATATAAGAAGTTTCTATGGGTTCTACATCTGTTATATTGAATATATTTTCATAGAATAAAGGTGTATTATTCCCAAACATATCATATAAGTAAAAACTTACGTCTTTAAAAAGATCAATTCTCTCTATGTTAATATTATTCTTTAAAAAGACACTAAAAAGATATTTGATATCATATGAATATACTTTAAGTTCTTTTTGTTCTATAATATCTATAATTTTTTGAAGCCAGAATTCTTTATTATCATCAACTGGGAAATGAAAGAATTCTTTATTAATACAAAAACCTATACTAATTACATTTTCTAAATATTGATCACTTTTTAATACGATTATAATTGAATCTTTGTTATAAATATCATTCAACTTTTCTAAAGCTATCTCTTTAGAAGAGTATATCTCTATTATATTAGAATCCATATTATATAACCTTTTTAATGTTTCTTGTTTTTTGTTTTTGTATCTATTTTATCTTTAATAAAATCTAGCCTATTTTTAAACTATTTTTTACTGTCATTGAAGGAATAGTGCCCAAATAATTTAACATAACTTCAGATGCAGATAAACTTCTCGTAAATATTCTTGTCATTCCTACAGCACCAGTCATTCCAGAATTTGTCAAATCTTGATCCTTACCTATAACTAATCTACCGTCATTATTAATAGTTGTCGGGAAATAATTCATATTACCAGATACAACAACCGACGAACCATTAAGATATAATGCAGTACCTGAAGTTGATGCAGTAGTGGTATCTATTGTTACACCTATTTGATACCATATCCCTGATTCTATTGCTGCGGATAAAGTTCCCAATCCTACCTTTACTGTAAGTAATCCATTTTTTTCATATACACCTAATTCTTCTGTTCCACTAGCTCCTATAGAAAATAATTGTGAGTTCGAGGTTAAAGCGAACTTAGCATTTATTAATACTGAATAACCTCCACTTACTGCACTAGTCAAAGAAAATAATGAACTTGAATTTGATTCTATCCATCCATCTCCATCTAAACGAAATCCACCTTCACATGGTGAATAAGACCAACCTGTTACTGTCGCACTTAAACCATTGCCAGAAGTTGACCCTTTTAATTTGGCAGTTAAAGAATTACCACTTCTATCTGCAACAGATGTTAAAGAACTACCAAGTTCTTCCCTATTGAATGTGTAATATAAAGCCAATGCTTTACCAGTAGATCCATCTGTAGGCAATGTATCAGCAAGAGGTCTAAAACCAGTACCTAAAGTATTTAACGATGGTAAAACTTCCTGGCCTGTAACAGTTATATCGCCCAATAAATTATTGGCATCATTTACAATAACATTATGCTTACTAAAAGAGTTTAAAACATGTGTAATAATATATTCATTACCTGGAGCTGTTGCACTACCATTACTTGAAATAGAATTTGCATAAATTTCCTGCGCACCAGTAAATGATTGTATTCCTGCAGATGATCCAATTTTAAGACAAAGTACACCAGATGCAGCATCTGTTCTTTCTGTCCTTAATCTCATTAAGCTTACCCAATTGCTACCAGTCAATGCTAGATTTTCTGCTAAAACCCATAAAGGTTGTTCATTAAATGAACCACCATTACCAGCAAATCTTGTTGTATCTTCTATTATAAAATTATTTGTATTCATTTTTATCCTTCAACTGGCCAGTTTAACTGGCCGGCTTTTCTAAGTCTACCATGCCCTATAAATGTACTAGGATGATCACCTTCAATAACTTGCAAACCATCTATTATAAATAGGCCTCCGGAGGCGGTCCCTATAGTTAATACTTCCAATCTACCAGTACTAGATCCAGTAGTTAATTTATGAGTAACATTTATACTTTCCCAATTATCAGTAGTTGATACTGCTGTAACACTTTTTCTTGTATTGCCTAAAATAAAATTAACTCTTGCTGATGTTGAACCAGTTATTGAGCGTAATCTAAATTGTGCAGTATAATTATTTCCAGTATATAATAAATGTGTAGAAGGTATAGTTATAAAACTTCCTTCATCAGCTGACGGTGTATTTACCCTTATTGCTGAATTAGAATAGAATATTTGATACTGTTCTGAAATGACAGAAGTTGTTGCACCAGTTGCTGTCCAATTACTATTATCAACAGATATTAAAGATTCAGAACCACTTTCTAATTTTAATGTATTATCATTAGGATCAATGGCTAAAAGGCCTCCATGATCAGTTGAACCACCTAATAAATTTACCAAGTTACCAGATGCTGATAATCCATTTATAATTGTTGTTTCACTTGATACTATATCAGCACCTGTGAATCTTACTGGTGATGCATCATGATCATAATCGGTATAGTCTTCTATTGAATCAGCAATATTACCAATAATTTGAACAGCTGAAGCTGAATCATATCTCCACCAAGCTGCTAAAGTAGAAGATGATGGTGTAAATTCATTTAAAGCTGGTGCTATAGCTTCTGGAGCTTTACCTATAGCAGTTACTGCACCTATTTGACCGAGTGCTGAAGCAGAACCAGATACTGTCCATAGTCTAGTTTCATCTATTCTTCCCCCAAAAGAATAAGTACTAAACGGTATACGAGCACCAGTTCCAGCAAATGTTGTTGCTAATTCTGTCAATGTACTAGAACTATCTAATAATCTATCTATCCAAATTGACATTGTCTGCGCACCAGAATTAAATTCACAAAATACATGGTGCCAACTAGTGCCTTGTGTAATTGTACCTTCTGATGTAAGTGCATAATCAAATACATCATTATGGCTAACTCTAAACTCTATATGAGATTTTGTTCCTCCAGCTCCACTGACAACAACATTACTTGAATATATACCATCAAACCCTGTTGTAGGAGTAGTATCAAGATTTCTTATAATAGAAAAATCAGCGACAGTATATCTTGTATTTGCAGAAGTTAAACTATTTTTTAACCAAAAATCTATTGCCACATTTGTAGCACTTTTAGATATATTATCAAATGTAATACCACTTTGCACTTGTAATGTATCATCCACACCATCAAACGGTATAGACTTAGACGATAAAGGACCTGCAGTATCGTCAGTCAGACTTATAGTATCTGGATTTTCAACTAATCTAGAATACACAGTCTGAAATGATCCAGTTCCACCAGAATTAATAAATTTAAAAGCCATTATACATATTTCCTTATTATTTTATTAAAGTCCATCAAATTATAATACGTACCTGATTCTTTAACTTTAAAGTTTTTATCTACTATTTCTATTGTATAAGTTTCTGCATTTTTTAAAGATTTCCCTAATTTTCCAATAGCTTTTTTGATATTATTTTTATCGGCTACACCTTTCATAAATTCCAATGTAATATCAGTACTATCCGTATCATCATCATAATATGTATATAATTTTATCCATCCTTTTTTTAAAGCTGCACCATAAGGATCAGATTGGGTCCCTAAGTATTTTTCAACTACTTGTTCATGATTAAAACCTGCAACAAGCAGTGGTTTACCATTACCATTTATCCACCCTACTTGACTCTCAAATAATTGTCTAAGTTTCATTACACTTTTCCTATATATCTATTCTTACACGTGTTGTAATTGGTGTATCTGTTGGTTTTCTTATCGGATGTGAAAATTTTGCGATTGCCAATAAATTATTATAATCATCATATAATCCTACACTTGATAATCTAGGTGAAAACTTAATACCACTAGAAACTAAATCAGGGAAATATTCAGCTGCAGAAGTAGAACCTGTAAATGGATCTGTCATCCAATCACCATTTGCCGTAGTATTAAATGCAGTAGGATTTAATGTATAATTCAATTCATCAGGGTCAGCTTTACAATAAACACTTAATTCAGTATTAAGAACACATGCTCTATATTTTACAGAAGTTATTGATAACACCATTGCAGATTGACTTGATGTAACAACAAACATACCATCTGAATTTATAAATGAACCGACTGCTGTCGATCCACGGGCATCAATTAATTCACCACTACCAGAATCTATATAATCACCAGCATCTCGGCCACTACAAGTAGCTGTCAAAGAACCAGGTTCTATTTGACTATCAAAAAATCTTTTTCTCAATGAAAATACACCAATTCCAACTGTCAATCCTGTAGTATTATTTTCAAAATGATTTTTATGAAGTAACATCCTAGTTGATCTATATGCACCAGACAATGCAGAGGTTAAATTAGCAGTTAAAGCACAAACAGATGTTGCCAAAGTATCAGCCCCAGTTGTTGTTCCCGTTCTAGTAAGTAATCTTGATGTTTCAAAATTCGTATATACTACGTCACGTTCATTTAATAGCACATATGATGATTGAATATCCGAATTAACTTTAATCGGGAGTGTAGGTGTTTGGTCACTCATTATACTAATCTCAATTTTTCTTTAAATCCATCTTTACTAGAAAATGTTATTGTATTCACTTTAAATATCCTTCCCTCAAAATTGTTATTGCCAATAAAGTTATCTACTGAATTTTTATTTACATACGATATTGTAATATGTGGATAATAATCCAAATATGTATTATGATTCGGTATATTACTTTCTATGGCTCTTTGAATTTTATGTAATTCTCCACTTATAACTTCTAATTTTAACACGTCATATTCTTTTGAACGAAAAGCGGACATTGTACCAATTTTTATTGCGAAGGGCTTTAAAAATTTACTAAGTTTCCTGATTTTTTCTGGATCTTTATCTAATATACCACATAAAATAGTGCAATGAATTTCATCCTCTCTACCATATTTACCTTCTTTATCATATACTATCTTATCAATTATATTAGATGCCGACCAATCAATAACTTCTTGTGCAAATTTATCATGCATATCTATCTGAATATTACTATAAGAACAATCTATATCTTGTTTTTCAAATATTTTTTCTAAAGACAACATAACCCTTATCAGAAATCTAACTTTGCTTGAATTTCTAATTTTCTCGATTCATCTTTTTTCACAGGAGCTGATAATTTGCCTATTGCTAGCAATTCATTCTGATCATTATAAAATCCTACTGAAGTTATATAAGATGTTGGCTCATCGAACAAAGTCTCTTCTGTTTCTGGATTTGTACCAGTTGGATTTGTTGTATAATTAAATTCTGATCCAGATGCAACCGAAGTTGTCATCAATCTTCCTCTACTATCGACAGAATTAAATCTAAATCTATTAACATTAAATGCAGTATTAAGATTACCTGTAACAGCAAATCCAAAATCACCAGTAGTTCCAGAAGAAGGCCACAAAAAATTCAGTGATGCATTAGGATCATCAGCATCAATAATAATTAAACCAAGATCATAAAATATAGTACCAACTCTTGTTGCAGTTCCATCAAATGCTTGCCTAACTATTCTACCACCCATTATATCATTACCAACAATACCAGGTTCAGGCCTATCAGAATATAGATATGTTCTGTCTACTGCAGAAATTCCAGAATCAGTAAAAGAATCTCCAAAATCACCTGTTACTGTATTATCTCTTATATCATATAAACGTATATTACTATTTCCATATATAGTTCCGGTATTAGAAAATGCAGATCTATCGTCCGCACTTAATGTATTTCTTTCATTAAATAACCACCATGCTCTTACATTATTATGTCCAGATAATGTTGTATTATGAAAATTATCAAATGATATACCAGCACATGTAGATCCACTTACTATTTTATTTATGTTGTCTGTTATGCCAGTAGACCCATCATTAAATCTTATATTCCAGAATCTAACACTTTGAACTTGACCATCATATTGTCCACGAATATTTGCATCTGATGATAATGAACTAGGATCACCTCTATCACCAGTTGTATCACTTAATTCTCTATTATAATTAGATAAGCCAATGAATAATGTATTACCAGATGGAGATGCATCCTTTGGATCATGGGTCTCTATTGGTACTGATCTTATAGGAATTCTTTGTTCAAACATGTTTGCTTGAATTGTAGGCCCATTAGCATCATCTTCACCACCTAATCTAGGTTCAACCTGTTCTTTATTCAATAACTTATAACCATCTATATATCCAAACACTGCACCAGCACCAGATTCTGTTGTAGTAGCTTGATTATCTACACCACTAACACCCCATGTAACAATTATATGGTGAAATCTACCATCAAATATATTTATACCCACATCATCTGGAACAAATAAACCTGATGTTTGAACATTTGATTTTGCAAAATCTTCGGAAAAATCTCCATTAGCATTAACAGATCTAATACTAAATCTAAATGCATCTCTTGTATCATCGGCCGATTTAGTTAATTCAAGTTTCATAAATGAATTTTGTGATTCTACATTTGTTCCAGCCCAATTATCACTTGCTAATCTTCTCCATAATAACACACCGTTATTATATGGCCTTATAATTGCTTCGATAGTAATACCTGATGTTGCAACATCAATTGAAGACCCATTTGCTGATGCAGCACCGGCCATTGATGTCCACGGTACTGCAAAATATGAATTTTTATCTAAACCAGATTGACCTCTTATTGGGTTCTTAAAATCTACAGCAGTAACTAATCCTGTAGCAGAACCTATAACAACACCTGTTACCGATGTATTACTTAAATTCATTTCCAATCTGATTGAATTAGGTTCAATTGAAGAATTAAAAAGTTCCTTTCTAACTGAAATCATTCTAATAATTGAAGTTGTAATTGCTGTTGATGCACTTTGGAATGCTGTCGTGGATACAAATTTATTATTATCTCTATATAAGTATCCTTTTGTATAATTGAATATTGATTGATGTGATGCTGAAGAATTTGCATTTGAAGAACTCACATATTCTTGATCATTATCTGATAAGAAAATACCCGATGTTCTTTCTGCTGTTAATGAAGAACCAGGAATAGTTGATTTATCACAAAGAAATTGATATTTAAGTTCACTATCTAATGATAAACCAAATGCTGGAGATTGGGTAATATCAAAAAACTTAATTTTACCTATTGAACGAATACCTGTGAAAAAATGAACATTACTTGCAGACGCAGAATCTTCGGATACAATTATAGTCTTCTTATTGTTATATATAATAGGTCCAATTTCAGATTCAGTAAATTCTTTAAACATTTAATCTATTTCCTGCATTATTTTATTTCTAATAGCTTCAGGATTTTCATATATGTCTGTTTCCCAAAATCTTAGTATTTTAAATCCATTTCTAAGAGCTATAGAATTTTTAATATGATCATTTATTATTGTTTGTTTTTGTAAAACAGAATCTGGTGTGTATTTTTTAGGATTACAATGATGATAATCTCCATCAACCTCTATTAATACATTTCCTATAGCAAAATCAAATAATTTTCCTTCTACACATTTCTGTTTTGTATACAAAAAGTTTTCTTCCAAACATTCTTTTTCAAAAAATAATTCTAATTTAGAACCAAAACCTTTAAAAGAAGCTTTTCTTTTTTCTGTATACCACCCGTCTGAAAAATTCTTTCTGGATCTTTCAGTATCTGGATATTGTTCTATTGTTAAACCTTTATTCCAAGGTTCCCTGCCATCTTCATACTGTTTTGAAACAATTTTACTCATTTTATTTCTTATTTCTTTATTGTGGCCTTTGCCTTCTATCCATGAACGTCTACCGTTTTCGTATTGTTTCCTAACGGTAGACGTCATTTTTTCAGTATAAGATTTTATTCTAGGATCACTAGTATCTAAACCTGCATTCCAAGCTTTTTTATTAGCACATTTTCTAGAACAGTATTTTCTTTTACTTAATCTAGCGTTGAATTCTTCTTTACAAGTTTCACATATTTTTAGCATAATTATTCTCCTATACTATAAATATGTTTCTTTAGCAGTTAAAATACAAAAAATTTAATATTGCAAATTTACCGCTAACGTGACTTCATTATCAAATGCTTTTTTAACAGGCTTTGAAACTTTTCCAACTGCCAATAAATCACCATCTATTCCAAATAAACCAACAGTTGTTATATAAGTTCTTGGATTTGATGTTAATGAAGCTGTTATTGTACCATTAACAGTATCGCTAATTGATGATGGATTATTTGTATAATTAAACTCTTTGTTAAATGCTCTACAAAAGAATGTAGTTCTTTGTAATTTATTCAACGATTTAAATGATAATGATGTACATACAACTTTACCTGCTGATGCTGCAGCACCAAATGTAAACCCAGATAATGAATTTACTAAGAAATGAGGCCATGCAGTACCACCGTGGAATAATAATGAACCTGATTCATAAAATATCGTACCAACAACATTAGATGTATTACTTTGTGAAACTAGTGCACCCTTTCTACCGACAGAACCTGTAATTGCTTCTTCCGGAATATCAATATATGTATTATTTCCAGTTGTGCCAAAAGCAAATACAGCAGTAACAGTACCAGAAACAATTGCATCATCTTGAGTTGTTCTTCCAATCTGTAAACTTCTTACTAAACCTGTAGTTGAAGTATTATCATGTGCAATAGGAAGCACGTTGCTTGCAGTCGAAGAAAAATAGTAATTAGATATATGCCTAAAAGCACTACTTAAAGGAATAGTTGTAGCTGTTCCTTGTGCATTAGAAAGAAATCCTGTTGAAGTCGTTTCAACAACAAATACATTAATATTTTTTGCTTGAGCAGCAGATAATGAAGCAATTTCAAATGATGTTTTATTCTCTATTACTGAATCTGCGACATCTCTATTTAAATCAAAATTTATGAGACTCATTGTTTATCCTCTTAAGTGGTCCCGCTCGCACTTACTGTCAACGAGAACGTTGCCCGGGCCCCAGTATTCACACCAGTAACATCAACTTTAACCGTACCAGATTTTGAACCTGCATTTAATCCAGTTGATATAAAAAATGTAGCTATGCCATCTTCCGGTATTGTTTTTGTACTATCTAACCTACTAATATCAGTATCTCTTGAAATTGCAGAATAACCTTGTGGATCTTCACCATTCTCTGTTGAAACATCTAATCTAACTGTGTCACCAAAGTTTGCTGTTGCTTCAGCAGGACTTAAAGCCAACTTAGAAATTTTAAGTGATCCTTGTGGCAGTGTAATTAATCTGTAATTAAGAGCAACTGATTCATTAGATACTGGTTCGAGTATAGGTAAGTTATTAACATCCGCATCTGGATCAGAGGCTGAAGCATCAAATAATTGATAATCAATTTCATCATCACCAAAAGCAAACTTAGTAATTTGAAACGATCCATCATTCTTCGCTAATAATTCTCTACCTTTATTTGTAAGTATTGCATCTATAATTGAAGTTGTGCTATCTAAAAAAGCGATTGTATACCTCCTTTTTCTACTTCGCTTGCCCATATTCTGAGAATAGTAAAGCCCCTTTTTTCTGCAAATAGGGTATGTTTTTTATCATTCATATTTATTTCCTCTTTCTTTTTCCATTAATATATTGTGAAATTTTTCACAATATTTAATATTTCTCTCCACAAATAGTTTACTGTGGCAATTTTGTTAACGAGTAGGGAACTTAATACTCCATATCTACTTATAACATAATTTATAATATAAATATCATATTTAAGACGTTTTATCTTCGGTTTGATTAGTTTTACTATCAACTTCGACATTCGTCAAAATTTATTCAGTGCCCTGCTCCTTTTGTACCTTTTTCGCGGCTTTTTTGAGCCTTTTAGAAGCAGTGTTTGTTGTTTTTATAGCTTTAGTTTTTTTAATTTTTAAATCTTTATTTTTTGATACTGTAAATATCCCAAAACTATTTTTATTATTGCTACTGTCAAAAGTTGTTAAGATTTTAAATTCATTATGTTCAAGTTTACTAACAATATTTTTAAATACAGATGGTGTTTTCATTTCATCTGTCACTTCACATTCTACATCATGTAGAATTATCGTTGATCCTTCTTGTAAATTGTCCCATATACCTTTGAATACTTTATCAAGATCTGAATGTAAGCTGTCAAAAAACACAATATCTGCATTTCCTACTGTACTCTTAAGTTGCCCAATTAAATCCTTAAGATCATCTACTTTAATTAATCCTGTATATTCACTTATTTGATTATCATTTAATACTTCGATCGCGCGAGGTTCTATTCCCCTATCATAATAATCAAAGCTATAAATTGTACCTCCTTGTAAGTCCTTTAATGCTTCAGCAATATATAATGTTGATAATCCCCCAAATGTAGGAAATTCTACTACCTTAATTGGTTTTTTATCTATAACAATATCATACAAAATATCTGCTTCTTCAAACGTTAACTCTTTTGGTCCTGTAAATTTTAATCTTTCTTTCGGCATATTATCCTTTCCTTTAACTTTCTAAAGTAATACCACCCTGGTTACTAATCTCATTTAATAATTCTCTTCTATTACCAATTGCAACTCTAAGTACCTGCGTCTTCTTATTAAATAGGTTCGTAATATTAATTGGAACCACACCAATTTCACCAGATAAAGAATTAGAATCATTTGCCAAACCTCTTACAACACCAGCAAGTTTCAATTTCATTTGAACTCTATTGGTTGCAATATTTGTTGTAAATTCTCTATCCTTACCTTCAATAATTCTTCCCCTACCATTTGTAATATCACCAATTTCTGCAATAAAATAATTTGTTCCGTCTGCAGAAACTGGAAATTCAAATTTAAGTGATGGTGTATCTGTTCTAAATGGTTTTCCTTGTCTTAATAATTGTATACCTCCATCAATAATTCCTTCTGCTGCTGAAACTGATGCAGTAGGTGATATCAATAATCTCGTTATTGTTACTTCAACATCTGTCTTATCTGGTGAATCAGGTTCAACTCTAATTGGTTGCGCTCTACCTATTCTTGTCTGGAAAAATCTTGGCACGTTAAACGAATCACCATTTCTATTACTTAATGAAGGTATTACTTGTGATGCACTAACATTATTTGTAATTACTTCCGTAACATTACCAAGTTTATATCCCTGGAATGTGGCAGTTGTTGATGCTGATGCATGGGCAGTGACTGAATCAACATTATAACGTGTATTAACCATCAATGATGTGGCTGAAAATGCTGTTAATGAATATTCTTCTCTTTCATGTTTTGGTCTATTAAGAGCATGTGGTTCTATCAAAATACCTTGTGAAAGAAGGTGAGATTTTGCAGGTATAAATTGTTCAATAAATTTAAATACGCCTCCTAGCACATCATTAAAATTATCGATTGTATCCACAAAAGCATTTATATCAGCAATATAATTATATGCCCCAGTAAGGCCAGTTCCTGATGATTCATCAGACGGGAGATTACTAGCAGTATTATAACGTGTCATTATATCTTGTAATTTTGTAACAAATGGGCCTGTATATGAGGATTTATATAAATCCTCTGGATCACCTAATAGCTCCTTGATATTAAGATTTTCTTCTACACTTCTAAAATCTCTATTAACAACATTGATTGGATCAAAGTGTACACCAATTGTTCCGGGATCAGATATTTTACCTTGAACATTTTCTTGCCTTACTTTATCATTATCTACTGTGAGGCCTGTTGGATACCAGTTACTCAATATCGGGTGATTTGAAAAGACTCTATAACGCTTCGTTGCTTGATTTCCAAAATTAACAGGTGTTGCTGTTAAAGCCGCTGTAGTTGAATCAACTATATAGTTATTTGCAGATGGCAAGACTACATTTTCTTTCAATTTATAATGTGCTAATAACGATGCATTAGTAGCATTATTAGGTGAAGCCGTAGATGATATTATCGATGTTGATTCAAAATTTCTTGTATGTTCTTTAAGATCATTTTCATGTAAAAATGTATTCCAAGCTCTAACTTCATGCATATAACCATTAAATGAATTATGGCCAGGGAAATAGGCAGCTGAAACTGAACTAAAACCCCCGGAAGAATCATAGTTAAGACTTGCTGCTCCAGCAGTAGAACCGCTTGCTAATACTACTTCGTCAAATCCCCCACTACCTGAACCTGATAAACCCATTGCCCATATATTAATAAGATTTGCTGATCTTGATACTATAATGTTGGTGAATTTATCTTTTTTAGTAAATTCTGCTGTTGAAGAATTAACCGCTGTAAATGCACTTGTTCCTGCAGTCACCACGAAAATTGCTTGCCCGTTATCACTATCTAAATGCAATTGATATAATGGATGTCTAAATAATGTATTATAACCTGATGTCGCAGATACTCTAAATTCTAAAGTAAAATTGACATCTTCATCATTATCAAATGCCGAAACTGAAGATGGCAATTGCACGAGAACATCTCCAGATGATACAAGAACGGGTACATCTAACTCTTCTCTTACTTTTACTTTCTGATTTTTATTTAAAATCGAGAACTCGTCAACCCTAAGGAGATTATGATCCATACCATAGATACGTCCTATAGCCTCGATAGTTTCTCTAGTCCCTTTATTTTTCAGAAGATAAGTAAGATTATTTAAAATCCTATTCCATACTTCGTATGAAACTTCTTGAGTCGTTAGTCCAGTAGTGGACTTTGTAAAAAACGATTCAACAGTAGAATTTACGGCTGACTGATACAATGTTATACCATAGTGAGCAGCCAACACTGGTAAAAATTTATTTGGTGTTCTATTAACATCATCATAACTTATATGTTTTAAATATGATATTTGATCAGCAAAACCTTTTAACTCATCTAGCATATCACCCATTGCTTGTAATAATTTCTCAAGGATTTCATTATCATCTCCTTGAAATAATACGCCAGGAAGCATATTAACAAGTTTTTGTGACCTTGTTACTGATTTTTCTGCAGATGCAGCAAAGAAGTTATGATCATTAGAAGAACCAGTTGTTTGTTTAACTATATCAATATTTAATTCTTCAAATTCTACTGCTGCGGCACTTATTGAATTTACAATTGCTGTTTGGGAACCTGTAACTGTATTAGTGGCACTTCTTCTTACTAATGTAAGAAATACAGTTTCACCATTTGCATTTGTTGAACTTGCAGTAACTGTTCCAGTATCAGATAATTTATCCAATAAATATAGGTCATAACCAGATGATTCTTTTTTCCATTCGTCAACTTTATATATATTTTCAGCTGACAATCCTGCAAGATCACCTGCACTTAATCCAACTGGATAAGTGTCCTTTATCCTTCGCATTGAATTATTAAATTTACGTACAGCATTGCCAAAGAACACATGATTTCCAAACTCAGAATAATCTAAGAGCGGAAGAGCACGAGCACGATTTCCAGTTAAAGCAGTATTAGCAAGGTTCCCGGATGTCGATCCTAACCCTGATAATGAAGCAATAAGTGAATCAAAACTATAACCACTATCTGGCATATTACTTTCTCTTTAACACGAATGAAGTAGCGACATCTTCGAGATCAATATCGGCGGTAATTCTTTGTGCCTTTACCAATCCATAACCCCATTTGCTCGCATACTTCTGTATCATCCTTCTATATAATTTATCTCTACTAGCTTCTTTACCACTAAAACTTACATATTCTGGTTTCTTATTCTTCAAGAAATCTTTAACTATATCCATAATAGTAGCAAATACCTTAAATTCATTACCAGTCTTTGTAACACCTTGTCTTCCTGCTCCGTCACTAAATGATATTTCCCAAACGGCCGTCTGCGACCTCACACTAGGATCATCTATACTTTCTATTTGAACTGTATATAAATCTTCGTGCTTTATTTTTTCACCTGGTGCAGGTTCTTTTGCAAAAGTTCCCCACCATTCGCGATTATCTTTCCTATGCCATTTCCAAGGATATGGTCTATCTAATATTTCATTAAGTAACATTATATTACCTTAAATTCATACGTATCAGGGTCACTTACATATATAGTTTCGCCTCGTACATTTAATTTGAGAACAGGATTATATTTTACACCAATAAATAAATTATCTGTATCAATTTCAAAGAAATTACCATTAACATCTCTTGATATATTATAAGCACTAACCTCAACTTCATCGGTAGTTGATTCTCTTATTTCTATTGTTCCGTCTGTTACAATAAAGTTTGTTACTGCTGTTGTCGCAGCAGTCAATGCAGTAAATGTCGTAGAATCATCTTTTATATGAATTCTTACTCTTCCTTTGCTACCTTTTTCATATTCTCTTTTTATATTCTGCATCGAAATTCTATATTCAGAAGTTTTAAAATTATCAAAACCAGATGCAGGATTAGATGTTGTAAATGTAAATGCATAATTTGCAGTTGGAGATGCCGAAACAAACCAATTATCTTTAAATGTTGAATATGTATTTGATGTAAGAGGTAATGTTCCTATATCACATTTATAAATACCTTTAGACTTCCTAGCGGCAACTAATCCAGTTTTAATAGATGTACTATCGCCACTTATTGTAATATTACCCGGAAATGGGCCTGTAGTATTAAGATCTTGTAATTGACCATTAACAATATTATAGAAATATAAATTACCTGTGCTATTAAATGATATTTCTGCTCTATCATCTTTGATTGAATCATCCCATTCTAACTGAATGTATGGGGCCATTGTTGTATTAGTTTCTCTTCCGTGGAACTTTTTGAAATTATGAGATAAAGCTGAATTAGTGCCTGTCTTAATCTCTTGTGCATCACTCATTTTTATAGCAACACCGAAATTACCAGTATTTCCACCTAACCAATCAACAAATAAATCAGTAATTTTAACACGTAGATTTTCTTCACCATGATTGAAATGTTGAGTAGCAGAACTAGCATCAATCTTAAATTTTCCACCAGTTGTTGTCCAAGCTACTGTAGACTGCGCAGATAAGGCATTCGCATACCCTGTTTCAGCTAAATCTTCAATATCTAAACCTCTTCCTTCATCCCATTCTTGTGTTAAAGGATGAACATCAATATTGAATGAAGTTGCTATTTCATCCTCGTGCTTAGCATCAAACATGTATAAATATGCAGAAACAGTTGAATCAGTTGTTGGATCGGGTAAATCACCTGCATTAATTGATCCCGTTAAAGCTGATAAATTAAACTTGATGAATATCCTTGCAAATTCTTTTCTATCTTTAACAGTACTAAAAATATTATGAACTTGTAAGATTGGCGATAATCCAAGATTTGCTGTTAAACTTCGTTCATCTATATATGTATCTTGTAATGCAAATGCTCTTTTTACACTCATCTATTTTCTCACCATTTTATAATTGTCTGCCTTGTTATACAGTTCTACCAATAATATCAAGATCTTTAAATTTTAATTCCCAAACTGAATTTTCAGGAAACTGAACAATTCCTTTACTTGTATTTGCATCAACATTAAATTCTGTATTAGAATATGATTTTCCATCTTTTGATCCTGTTATATTTGTTATTTTGAATGCAGGAACAGATCTTATAATATTTAAAGCTTGCAATTTTGCAGATATTTCTGGTAAAATTATAAAATCATTAAAATTAGTTTGACTTATATCAAATAATTTTTTCAATAAGAAAAATGATGCTAATAATGCCTCATTAGCATTTATATTAGGTTCTGGTAATATAGTGAAATCTACACCTATGTTTATAATATTTGCATCACTAATTTTTACTGAATCACTAAACGATTTGAATCTACCTATATAATTTTCTATATTATTTTTTAGAACATTACCAGCTTTTACCAATTGGCCATCTGTATTTTGTGAAATTGTCAATAATTCTACACCAAGATTATTTGATTTATCAGCTCTAGCATATGATCTAAATACTGTACCAAATTTTGATGGCATACTTAAAGAAAGCATTTGATAGTCAAGAAGTGTTACTGCTCTCTGTTGTGCCGCATGGAACCCTGCAGCATTTTCTCTTACTTCTGTAACATTTTCTCTGTCTGATCCGCCAGATGCAGGGAAAGGGTTATTAATCTTTAAACTTCTTTCAATATTTTCTGCTACACCACCTGAGACACTTAAAAAACTTGGCGTGTTATATGTAATATTAACATTTCTTAGGGCTTGTAAAGTAGATGAACCAACATTGGTTCTAAGACCACCACCATGCCTATAAGTAATATCAATACCAACATTAATTGGTGCCAAACCTAAAGTTCTAGTTTTAAGAAATTGTGCTGAATTTATAGTTGGTGCAGTAAATCCAGACGCAGAACCTCTAAGTGTAGGGGGTAACACAAAATCAGATGGATTAGGAATTATTTCGCTATCTTCTAAATTTTTCTCTACACCAGAACCAAATCTTATACTTAATCCACCATCTATTTCCGCTTCAGTAGTAAATCTTCTTGGTACTCTTTTAGCTTTAAGAACAAACGGTGTATCGCCAGAAGCTGATGTAGTATTATCTTCGCCAATAAAAATTGTATCTTGGCTTAAATGATCAACTTCATTCCACTCAAAACCATCATTAGAAGAAACAGAAGTTATTTCAGTTATATCTTTATTTGGCAAAGATAATTTAAGAAATGGAGTTGCATTTCCAGCAGTATATGTAAATGTTCTTGATTCACCAGCAACTGCCGATATGGATGATATTGATGCTGTAATTAAACCTCCTACTTGATCACTTATAGTTCTATTTGCGCTTAATGAAAAATTCACATCCTCTAATATCTCGAATGTTTGCGAAGGCATTAATGTTGTTTGAACTCTTGTTCCCTTCTTTACTGTGAATAAAGAATTAGCGCTTGTTGTTGCCTGCATAACAGCACTCAAATTTAAATCAACAACAGCAGGTGTAGTTAATTTAGGTTTTCTGCCAAGAGTCTTTGAAAGACCTACTAAATTTTTCTCTTCCAAAGCCCTATGAATAAATGTTTCATTTACTTGCTTATCAACATAAAATGAAAATAGATCACCCAAATATGCAACAAGTTCCAAAATTGCCATACCGCCTGACGCTTCATTAAAGTCTTGAAAATCATTTGGAAAATTTTGTTTTGTAAATGTAATAAGATCTTGCTTAATAGCATCAAAATCTTTTGACAAATAGTTTACATTACGTACTTCTTTTAATCTCTCTCTAGCCATTTATTCTCTCTCGTTCCATGGTCGATCCAGGCTACTGGACAGGCCCAACTCTAAACTGCACAGAATCATTAAAATTATCTGCATCAACTATAACATAATTCATTTTTATTAATACATCATTTCTTTCTATGCCAATAGTATCATCTTCTTCACCTTCTAAAATTACTTCTAAATTTGTTAATCTTATATGAGGCATCCATTGTTCTAAAGTAGATCTAATTTCAGATTCTAGACGCATCTGTATTTCAGTTGGATTTATTTGTTCAAATAATTCACCTGAAAATGTTGATATATTTGTACCAAGATCAGAATGAATTATTCTCTCACCTTTCGAGGTTAACAGCAATATTTTTATATCCTCTCTTATTGCTGCCACCGTTGTATCATTTTGCGCAAAGAAACCAGCATTTTCCGATCTTAATGGAAACTGGAAGTTAATGCCGGCCATTATGAAGCTCTCCTACAAATATATCCTTTATGATGACTTCTATTACCATTAGCGACACTATTCATATGACTCTTATTTAAATTATTATCTTCACAAAATTTAGCCATATTAATTATCACCTTGGTAGTATTATCTGGAAATGTTACTTCCCATTTATATGCTTTCTTTTGTTCTCTACCATTTTCCCATGTTGCCTTGGCAGATTCGGACATTAACTTCTTTGTTTCTTTACTTCTTTTAAGACCTATTCTATTTTTAGCGGCCTTCTCTCTCATTTCAGAATTACTTCCATTTCCATTGAACCCATAATTAAAGAGATTATAAAAGTCATCCCTCTTTAAAGCATTAAACTTGGTTATCCAATAGTCCTCTTTAATTACCAATTCATTGTAATCCTTAGCTATGTCCAATATAACCTTATTGAAGTTTTCTGGTCCGTATTTCTTTACGGCTCTTTTTAGTAATACACCAGAACCAAGATACTTAGGATCATTATGTGTATCTAACCCTACGTATTTCTTTCCGTTCTTCAAATTAACCGTACAGTATATTACCATCTAACTTTCTCTAATTTATAAATTGCCCTTGACTTAAATGATTTTCAAATGTTTCTCTTAAAGATAATAATTCTTCTACTATCGTATTAATATTTTTTACATCCATCACCGCGACGGTTGCTGATGTATCATTATTTGCCTTATCAGGGACAGAGTTAGGCATATCTATTGCAAGTGTAAATTCTACACCAAACCTTAACGCTATTCTTTTTGATTCACGTAAAGATGCCTCTATTGACCTACCTCTGTCGATATCTTCGTCGCGACCTTTCAGATTTTTGAAAGAAAATCCATCCTTTGTTCTTGGGGCTTTTTCATTACCAAATAATTCCATATTAATTTTCTTAATTCTATCTTTAGAAATTTTATCCCCAGGTTTTGCACCAGCAGCATATACAATTTGAAGAATTGCTGGATGCCATGCTGATTCTATTTTAGCTCCGCTTTTAAAACCTACACCTAAAACTCCAATAATACTGGCACCTTGTATGTTACCAATTGCTCCAACGCCTGGAACAATTCGGCCGAGAGCCGAAGAGCTTGTTGATGTTCCTGCCCTGCCGGAACCACCCCCAAATAAAGTAGTAGCAACATTGGCAGCAACATTTGGCTTCTTTATCGTCGCGACATTTGTATTTGAATTATTTTTTAAATCTTCTATTTCATTTGAAAGTGTTTCTATATTTTTTGCCATTCCAATAATGAGATCTGTAACAGCACTTAAAGTATTATTAAATGTATTTCCTAAAACTTGTTGTTCGACAACACCTGGCTCACCCCCACTATTTGTTAGATTAAATATAACACCAGCACCATTAATTGTTCTATGTAATGTTTTTGTTTTTGTTAAACCTATAGATGATCCAACAGGCTTACCATATTTTCGTCTTTCTTTTATACCAAGTTCTAAGACACCTTCATCTTTATTATTAGTATTATGTGAATGTCTTATATAAGAATCGCTTCTGCCTTGCTGTATTACATCGCCTGGTAAAAAAGGTACTGAATATGATCTATCATTATGAGTAAATTTTTCATCTATATCTTCTACAACGAAATTAAAACCATATCTATCAACTGGCGACTGATCTTTGAATGATTCTCTTGCTAAAACTCTACTAACAAAATTTGAATCATTAACTCTGGAAATCCAATATGGTATTGCACTTTTTTTATCAGATTCTCTTATTACCCAAACTTCTTCACCGACTTCTGGAATTGAAATATTATGAAGATCATTAAAAGGTAATAATTTAGAACTATTTTCATGTTGATCAGTTGACGGTGTTACAATTTCACCCATAATTTTGCCTTCTAGAGTCCCAGGGGGAAATAAACTTCCTGTTTGCCTATTATCTATAGTGACTATAACTCTTGTAACAATTGCACGATATAGATAGAAACTTTCAAAGGCTTTATGTGTTCCTTTCGCACTTTGGAAGGTTTCTTTTATATAACGTTGACCTGGGTGAAGCACATGAGCTATACTATTCGCTTGGTTTGGCATCTTCATCAATCTCTTTAATTGTAAAGCCTCTAATTACTAATTCTTCTTGTAATTTAGTAATTTCATTTTGTATTCTTAATATATTTTTTGCTGTGTATTCTAAAACTTTTGTTATTTCTGTTAATACAGAAAGCCTTTCTACATATCTTTCAGAAAGATCCTCATCAGTCATTTCTTCTAACATTACAACCTCTCAATTGTTTCTATATTTTCTATAAATACATCTTTTTTTCTTGCATAAAGAAGTTTTATTTTCTTAAGCGAAGAAGTAATTTTTCTAGTAGGAAGACCAGTTCCTTCACGAAGATATAGATATACTTGTTTCTTATTATAAATATTAAACATCGGATAATTTTGAAGTAAGTTAATTATAATATCTGTAACAGCAACATCATCTAAATTATTTGAATTATCTCTAAATTCTATCAGCCTCTCTGTAAATTCACCAATGAATTCTGTATCTAATGAATTCTTTTTTTCTGACTCATAGAAATCTTGGCTAATACTATGTATATATTGTGTTTGATCTGCATCATCTAAAGTAACTTTTCGTTTTGCAATATTAGATTGTTGAATTAACCAGTTTTTACAAATAGTTCCAAAAAATGAGAATGATTTAGCGCCTCTATTTATATCAAATTTTCCAATTCTTTCGTAAAGATGTACTAATAATTCATGTTCTATATTTTCTAAACCTTTTAATGTTCTATTGAAGCTAAATGTATAAAATATATTTTCTATTAATTTTCTAAATGCTGGTTCGATAGTACTAGAATAAACTTTATGTCTTTTTCCTATACTTGGTTCTGTTATATATTCTTTAATTGCTTCTTCTTCTACTGGACCCCAATACATATTTTTTCTTTGTTTACCCATTATTTCTCCTATAAAACACGTGTTTAGAAAATTATAAACACAGTTTAGCCTCTTCGTAAACTTTTATATAAAATTATAGAATAATATTAAATATTTTCTAATGGATCCCTTAATGAACATTCTAATTGTGTAACAAAACTATCTTTAGTAATTTGGTCAGTAACTCCTAAAATAGTATATATGCCTTTCATTCCACGAACTAAACCACGTACTATTATAGGTTCATATACATTTATATCTGTTGTTCCATGTAAAGAGAGTGTAGTTCTTCTAAGATGTATACCAAGTAAACTTGCAAAGATTTTTTCCTTCTCCAAAACAATTCTTTGTACAACTGAATAGTTTCTTGCATCTTGAGCTATGTATCTATTTAAGAAAGATTGGCCGGTGTAAGTAGGATCCTCACCATCAGAACTCACTCTTTTCCTACTTTCCAAATTTTCGATCATTGCGGTGCGCTCTGGAGTATCGTCCATCGGTTTGATGTGTGCAGGCTCATCCTCATCAGGATTGACGCCTCCGTATTTTAAAATATATATCTCATCATCTATTTTTTTATTATGTTTAGTTATTTCTTCCTCTATCTCCCCATATAATTTTTGAAGATCATCTTGAATAGTCTCATATCGACCACCTGGAGAAGCTTGGCTAATGATATCTTTAACACTACCACTTTCTTCAAGTCGAATTTTATGTGTCTCAAAAGCACCAGGATCTAACTTTGATGCCATAGCAATGTTATGGCATAAAGAACCTGGTGCACCATATGTTACACTGATTGCCACATCCTGAGTTATACTATCTTCTTCTTCTTTAATACGAATTTCTTGAGATAAACCGTTATCTGTAACAGATAATAACATTATTTCGATTTCATTATCTACAACCCTCATACCTAATTGTAAACCAGGGATTGCAATAGAGCCACCCTGTGATTCTGCACCAAAATTTAAAAGTGCGTTAATAGATTCCATTACTGTCCAATTATTAGATTTACTATCTAAAAATTGTGCTACTGCCGAAAGGTGTATTGGTATTTCAAAAACACTTTTTATATGTTCAGATGCATCTCTTCTTCCAGAAAACCCGTCTTCTGGAATTTCAGGTCCTTCATCTTCATCATAATCTGGATTGTAAAATTTTTGATATACATTATCTACGGTTTCGTTATCACCAAACCATTCATAACGAAAATTTGGGATTAAATCGCCTTCTTTCTTACCTTCATTAAGTGCAGATCTAATGCATTCTAATACCCAACCTAAATAAAAATATCTTTTTGCTTTTTTAGTTTCATATTCTGGTGCGCTGGCATCCACCTGATTATTGTAATTATTGGCTGCATCAGTACTATCAAAGACGAGGTTATTATTTTCATCGCGAGAGGCACCATCTGGCACGAAGTTAGAACTGGGAACGTCAGGATGCGTGACTGGAGGTGCTTCAGCTACCGGTGTATTATTGGACCACATGTCGGTGACGAGATCATACGTTATGTTTGTTCCTGCTGTTCCGTCCGTGTTTAATACACCACCATTAGGAATTTGTATACCTAAATCGCGAGCGGCTTTTTCTTTAGGAACGCCAGCTTGAACTGCTGCGTTGTACTTCTTAATATCATCAGTGTTTGGAGTGCGCGGCAAGTTTGCCGCGCCTGGTCCTTCATCCGCTACTCCTGGCCAGGGAGGAGGGCGGATGCCCAACTTCTCGGCGGCATCTCTTGGATCCATACCTTCATCTTCAACAAGTTTATGAAATTTCTTTTTCATATCTTCTGATGGTGGCTCATATGGCAGATTATCATATGAACGTTTTTTCTCTTCTAACCATATAAGATCGATATGCATATTAGCCTTAACTTTTTCTCTAACACTTACAATGTTTGCCGCCTTGACAGGCTTCCCGGTCACGTCCTCTCTCATCGAGTAGCCTTGATCAGGGCCGAGCGGCCCGATGAATTCACCTGGAAGAGCAGGTTGTTTATTATCCCATAACATATCTTTAATTTTTTTTGAAATAGATGACATTTTCATGAAAGCAAGCATAGCACCATGCGTTGACATAAACCCTAATCTAGCATTAATAAAACCATGTTCATCAAAATCATATTCAAATTTATATAGTCTAACTAATTGAGCTTTCCAAAAACCAGTTCCTGCCTTAATACTCATATCAATTACTATAGTTTGATCTTCAGAATTCTCGCCAGGTTCGCTTAAATTGGGAGGGTCAACAAAATCTAGATCAGAAGCTTCGCCACCAGACCACCCATATACAATCAAAAAAGTAGAATTAAGAGAAACAAGATTTGTCAGTTCTAACTTCATATCAAATTCTGCTGCGTCTGCGATTGTCAAACCCATATCATATGCGATATTTAATGATTCTTTAGTACCCCTTATTATATTAAGTGAATTAATACCAATACCACCAGATTGATTTAAAGTATTTAATTGAGATTTCGGATTTCCTACAAGAAGACCCTTAATAGGTACTTCGTTAACCTTTTCACCGTTTGAAAGAGTTCCACTATCATCATTTATTATTTTATAAGTTTTTAATCTTTTTATAAAATCTTCATCTACACCACCATCAGCTCTTTTTGTTATAACGTCCATTTCGCGTGCTGTAAATAATGATATTAGATTAACAAAAGGAACAAGCCCAGATAATTTTAAGTTTGATGCATCTTGTTTCTTATTCCAAGTTTCAACTATATTTGAGTCAGTTTCTATCATTATATTTTGTTTATCCTTTGTTGTATTTTATTTAATATTCTATTTATACTTACAGGTATTCTCAATAAAGTTCCTGGCAATACTTGATTTCCAAAAGGAAGACTTATGTCATTAAGTAGACATATCGCCCACCAATACCTACCATCTCCAAGATAATCATTTGCTATCCTATCTAATCTTTGACTATCCCTGAGACGAACAATAATATCTGATCTATCTTCCAACTCAGATGCAGGTATAGAAGGAAATGTTTCTAATCTTTTTCGTATTAACTCTCCTGGGTTGCCTGGAGCTTTTACATGTCTAAAATTTTTATATCTACTTATTGCCATAGGTTAACTCCTTCTAGGTGATGATGCTATCATAATCCTGGCAAGGTGGTGATCGGTCGTGTTGCCAGAAGCATCGTCATTTTTTGGCTGCCCAAGGATTCGCAGCTCCTTCAGTGTGATCTTTCTGATTCATCGCATATAGCCTGCTAATATAAGAATCCTGCAAACCTGCAGATCTTGCCTTGCTTAATTCACCCTTCATTGGGATAAGTTCGCTGCCTGAACGGCCGTGGCCATCGGGATCATCTGAAGGAGGCATTGCACTAGCCAATCCACTGTAAAAATCGAAATCTCTATCTGGTAACCATGCATGAATTACTTGAAAACTGCATTGTACTTGTACTCCTTGTGGCATTCTTAAGCCTGCCGTCATTTCCCATTTACCACCTGGGCCCAAGAAATCCCAATTAAATGATAGGTTCCTAAGATAACCCGGAACTCTCTTAAATATATCACCTATTGACAATCTAAGTAATGGGCCAGATTTTATACGTGTAACTACATTTCCTTGCATTTCTGATTCGCCATAAGTTTGTTGTGCTAACCAAGTTACTCTTTCTCTAACATTTTGTAATTGCCTACCAGAATCAGCATATATTGCAAACGATAAATCTAAAACTCTATCGGTATCAATATATGTATGAATTTTTTCTGTCCTTCCTATTGATGTTTTAGATGTCCAACTAGGTGCGTATGATTCTTGTAATTGAGTTAATGTTGCTTGGAAAAATGCATATTGTTTTACATCTTTTTTATTCTCTGTTTCAAACAAAAATGGAAAATATTGATTATTACCAAGATCGTGGGCCTCGTGATCGAGGTTGCCGAGCTTACTTTGATCCGCATTAATGACAGCTGGTTCGAGACCAGGCCCAGTTACATTTATATTATGGATAAACCCTCTATCTTGTCTATCAGGATTCAGCCTTTTTTCATCATCTTTAAAATCAAATAGCTTATTTTCAGTAGGATTATCCCTGGGATCGTATGGTTCCTGTAAATCATGAACAGGAACACCTCCTATTATACCTTCTGGGAATTTTTGATCAGCCTCCCCTTCATTACCAGCATGTTTCTTTTTACCTCTATTTTCAAGATAAGAAGCTCTGAATACATCAACACCTGGTGAAATGTTAGGGACATTCGCAGGAATCTTAGGCAAAAGCAAATTCTGATTAAGAAGATTATCTAATTTATTAGTATGATATGAACTTGCGCGATCAGCTGCTGTATTCCCTGGTTGAGGAGGCCTAGTAAAGTTTGGTGAAAAGAAGCCTTGCATTGCAAACTGATTGTAATCATCTTCAACAAATTTTAAAAAATCATTAAAATTTCTTCTACCTGCGCCAATATCTAATAACATTGTCGTAAGTCTAGACCATACATCACCTCCTTCCGCATATGGGTTGTCAAAAGCAGGACCTAATAACTGGCCGACGATGAATCTATTTCTTGCAGAAGCTAATATGTAAGCTTGACTAGGCCTTTCTCCGTATGCCGAATATGCACCTTCGTCCGAATCCGGCGAAATACTCTGAAACTGGCCTTGATAATCGCGATCTATAATTGCATTATACTTATTATTATATGGAGGTGGGCCGAGGGTTGGAGCATGTATAGCGCCTGGTTTGCCTTGGGCAGATGCATCGTCGCGGCCAAACGAGTGTGAATATTCCGAAGCTTTGAATATATTTATAAGTATTCGTTGATTTTTTTCTGCAAGGTCAAGTGATTCTGTATATCGAAGGTATCCGGCGAGGCCTTCATTGGCATATATGTCTCGCGCTTTCGCAATTTTGTCTTCGTACCCTATAATGGATCCTGCCAAGATATTAGAATCTCCACCATATTGATTATCAGGATTATTTAAAGAAGGCCTGACAAATAGTGTGTTGGTGACGTCGCCATGCTCAGCCATCTGTACATGTAGAGTCCGGGCAGAAGTAGATTCCCATCTAAGATGCATGTCATTTTTATAATCAGCTTTTCTTTCATATGGGCTTTCTTTACTATACCTAGTAACAGATGCATCAGTAGAACGATCCCCTCTAAGTGGAGCAGTATCTATATTTAGCTTCTCTATATCCCCACTATGTTTTTCTTCCAGATCTAATACTTCTTTTCTTTCATAGGGATTTTCTTTACTATATTTAGTAACAGATGCATCAGTAGAACGATCCGTTCTGAGTGTTCCTGGACCTTTTACAACATCTCTATTTAGGAACATTGTATTATGATCAGCTGTAGTAGCAATATCAGAAATATTATAAGGATTTTCTTTATCGTATCTAACTATTATATCAACGCCGCCCTTTGTATTATTCAAAAATTTTATATTATTTTCTAATAAATCTATCAATGTATCGGACGCTTTCTTTTTTTCTATTTGAAAAGATGTTGGCATATTTTTATCTCTTTAATAAATTAATATCTATCAAGTTCCAGTTTCTGCTTTCTCTGCATTATTCTGTCCCACTAGATCTGTAACATTTCTACCATCAAGGTATACATTTCCTTGATTACTTGCAATCTGTGTTAATAAAGAAATTATCTGTGCATTACCTTGACCACTACCCGCTACTAAATCTTGGCCACCAGACCATAACCCTCGTGCTGTCATTCCTGTTGTATCGATACCTACTTGTCCCAGCATTGATTTGCCATAGCTACTTTGCATAGCAGTATCTGCAGCGTTCAAAAGCTTATTGCCAAGTTCTTGGCCAAAGCCCCCCATTTTACGTGGGGCCGGACCAGAAGCTGTTCCAGTAACTGCATCCATGCTAGTGCCAAATGATGCAGCAATTTCTTGTGATTTTGCTAATGATTGTGTCGGTGATCTTTGTCTATCGGCTTTTTCTTCATCACCTTTCATATCATAGAATGAAAACCCATCTTTTGTTCCTGGTGCTTTTTCATTGCCAAATATTTGTTTATTAATCGATTTAATTTCATCTTTAGGAATTTTATCACCTGGTTTCATACCTTTGCTATATAAATACTGAAGTAATCCAGGATGCCATGCTGATTCAATTTTTGCACCTTTTCCATAACCTAACATCCCAGCAACCGCGCTAACTCCAGTTGCTTTAAATAAACCTTTGCCAACATTCTTAAATCCGGCTTTAAAATCGCCTTTGAATATTTGGCCGACACCTTTTCCTGCTTGGCCGATGCCTTTTGCCATTGATTTACCCACATCCATAGCTTTACCACTAATATCAAGTCCTAACATATCACCTATCTGTATAAATTGGCCGACACCTGGAATTGCATATAATGCTTTTGAAGCAGTGCCCTTAAGTACTGCTTTACCGGCACCTTTAAAATCACCCTGCAGAAGCTTCATTGCTCCACCACCTAAGCCACCTAGGTGACCCATACCCTTACCGATCATCCCACCCATACCTTCACCAGTAAAGAATTTACCAACACTAGTTTCGCCAAGGAATGCGCGCATTCCTTCACTATCACCAGTCATTCCTGAAAATATTGCATTGCCTATCATGTTCATGGAGCCGTCTTCATTATCGAGGCCACCAAATAAATTAGAGACTCGCGTTGCGAGCTTGGTTCCCATTTCTGATCCGGCCCAAGCTCTTCCTAAACCTCCTATGCCTCCTTCTTGATATCCTGCTGCCCAATCTCCAGCCTGGCCTCCAAACAGTCCATGACCCATTCCACCTTCACCAAATATACCACCTTCGCCGGTTACTTGATCAGCTAAGCCACCCCATCCACCTGTTCTATAAGCTTGAATACCCCCTACAACCTGGCCAGCTCTACCTCCCCACTTCGGGCCGAGAAAATGGTTAGCCATATCCTGATAACCCATTCCTGTAATCTGCTTTAACACATTACCAATATTAGATGCCCAACTACCAACACCTCTAATAAATCCTCCTACACCCCCGCCAAAACTTCTAACAGATCTACCAAACTCTTTATTCTGATCCTGTTGTTCTTTCATTACTCTTCGATCTTCATCCCTCATTGATGCACGATATGCTTCAGCAGCATCTTTAACAGCTTGTACTCTTAATCTTCTTTCGAATGGATCGCCTGCAGCATTCATAGAACCAGTTCCACCTGCTATTGCACCAGCAAGACCCCCAGCTGATCCGCCTAATGGAATAATTGAACCACCTCTTGCAAATTGAAGAGCGCCACCTTTCATCTGTGGCATTCCGCCACCAAGTGGCAGAATCAATTCTGGGCCGGCTTCGCCGATAATAGCTCTAGTTGGCTTTGTTACAATCCCCCCTCGTGCTTTTTGGGAGGTCTCATCCCCGACGGCCGCATCATATCCCGCGGCCGCGACAGCGCCCCCAATTACCGCCCCAGGAATAGCACCAATCCCCAGACCAGCGGACCCTCCAACAACTGCACCGGTTCCTGCCCCAATAGCAATTGCTTTAAAATAATCACTTTCCCACCATGATTTTACAGCTACTATCATTCCATCTACAAGTGCTGCACCAATAATTCTTCCTACTTCCTTTGCTGTTGGTGCTATTTCATTACCAATAAACTCTATTGCAGCACCTAAACCTGCTGCTTCTTTAGGTCCTAAATTTTTACCAGTAATTATATCAACAACTTTATTAAGTTTAGGTGTAATAAATGCTTCAATAGCTTTTCCTATTTTTATTGCGGCCGGCCCTAATGCAACTGCAAAAATATTATGTATTTTTTCCCATATTGTCTGCATATTCGCTGATTGTTCTTGTAATAAACTATAAGCTTTTACTGCTTTATCATATTCGCCTGGGCCCAGTCTTGCCCACATTATCAATTTTTTAGCATGTTCAACAGATGTTCCCATACTTTGAGCAATCTTTTGTCTCTGTAGAACATTCATATCTTCCCATTTTATATTTTTTTCCAGACCCACGGCCAAGGTTTTCTGTAATCCAACTAAATCTCCTTGCACTGCTAATCCATGGAGCTGCATCGCATTAAAGTTAGTTCCAGCAATCAAGTTAAGTTCCATTGTATTGCCAATTGCTGTTTCATAATCAAGGAACGTATTTGCTATACCAGCAGCTTCTGATAAATTAGAGCCCATCTTTCTAGATTCAATTGCAGCATGTTTTATGTTGTTACCGTATTTATCAGAATATAACGCTATAAAATTGGAATCATTTGCTATATCACGCATGACCATTGATAAAGAAACACCGGCGATTCTTGCATTTCCCCCCAAATTAGCTACAAAATCATTCATACCTTGTTCTGATAAACCAACAATTCTATGTAATACGTCCATACTCTTAGCAACAGCATCTACTCCCATACCAAAAACTTTGGACCACATTGAAGCAGTATTAACCATTCCAGATGTTACCCTATTAATTTGACCAAATTCTGTTGCTAAGGCAGAAAGAGCTTCACCTTGATCTTTTAAACTAATACCGGCACTTAATAAAGATTCTTGATATTTATCCATACCTTCTGTAATCGGCCTAATATCTTTTCTTAAAAATCCAGTACTTTTAGAAATTGATGCCATCATCGCATCAACTTGGTTCACAGCTCCACCTACCCATTTAACAAGCCCTATTAAACCTGCTGCTGCGCCACCAAACTTAGCAAGAGAACTTAACACACCACTAGCCTTAGCACCAAATACTCTCATCATCCCTGCTGTTAATACCTTTTGAATGCCTGGCATAATTTTATCGAAACCTTTCGATATTGCTTTACCTAAAACAGGAATGAATGAAGTTACATTTTTTATAGAATCTGATAATGCATTCGTAAATCCATCTATTTGTTTTGATGCTTTTTCCTGTGTCTTAAGAAAATTCTGTTGTAATTCTTTATCTAATTTCGAAAACCCTTTTACTCTTGTCTTTTCTATCTGTTTTTCTAATTTTTCATAGCCTTTAGCAGTAAGTTTACCCTTATCATGAAGTTCACCCAGGACATCAACGTTCTTCTCAACCATTAAACGCATTTGATCAGCTAACTGATCAAAATTCGCCGCTCCTTGGAAGCCTTTATTATAATCTAATATTTCTTTGAGACCTTCTGTCCCTATAGGTTTTTTTGCCATTTAATACTCTCTAAAATTTGATACCTTTCTTTTCCAATTTTTTCCTAAAATATTCAGCTTTGGTCATACCAGGATGTCCAGGCATCGGTGCTTGCATGGCCGCTTCCAATTCTTTATCGCCTGCACTACCTGTTAAAACACCTTTTATAAATGCTAAAATTTTTGATGCTTCATCAAGTTGTTGTCTAAGTCTTACTTCATTTAGTGTCATAATATTACTCCATTAACTTGTTCTATATAAATATAAAGCTCCTATAGGTTTCCCCATAAGAGCTTAAATTTTTACTACCTAGACGGATGTCTTTTTTGCCTCTCGTTTTCTTGTTCAATATGTTTATTTGTTCTATCCATCCACCAGCTTCTCATCCATACTGGTAAATTCCAAGCTTCAAAAAATGACATTCTACAGTGATAAACAAGATTCCAGCATGATTCAAGAATATATTTCTTTTCACTAGGAAGAAGGCCAAAAAAATTCGGCCGAGATCGGCACATCTACCTCGTTGGTATTTCCGCAATGAGGACAATCAAATTCCTGTTTCATTGTTAGATCGGGTTCATTTTCATCAATAAAACGTCTTAATGTTCTTGAATCCCTTGCTGGCATAATCTCGACATATCGATATATGTCTGCTTTATTTTTATTGCCACCTATAGAAATGATATAAGTTTTAAGTGAAGCAGTTATATTTTTATCTACGGCTTGACCAGATACTCTTTTTATTTGAGATTGTTCTTCTGTAACTTGCTTAACTAAACCATTTGTAAAAAATCTAAATTCCAATTCTATACCTGATTCTGTAATATAACTGAATCTATTTGTGCCTTCTTCTAATGGTTTAATATCTAAAGTTTTCATCTCAAGAGAATTTAAATCAAATGGATGAGCCTTTGTTTCTTCACTACATGTAGGGCAAGTTACATCTAACTTATAATCTGTTCCATATGCATTAACCCTTAATGCCATTAAAATAGCGTTTTTATCACCAGTCAATAAATCATCTACTACTATAGTTTTATCAACAAGACAACTACTAACAACCATATCAACAGCTTTACCATTTCTAATTAAAGATCTAGATGTTAATATATCCTCTTCTGAAGCTGTCATTTGTTTTACTTCAACTTCTTCTGCTAAATACAAACTTGAATCTTGTGGGTAAATCAAACCTCTTGATGGAAGTTTAACAAAGTCAGTCGGAATTCTAAACCCATGTGCCTGATCTCGTTTCTTCCCTTCTGCCAATGCAACATCCATAGCAGCTTTTTCTGCCTCAGTCACGTCCGGTGTTTCAAACATAACTTCAGCCTTTTTTGCTTTTGCCATTAATACCTCCATTTATATTATTATAACTAATTTGTTATGAACCATTAAACTTTTTTTTTAGTATTTTAAGATACAACGATCTGGTCTAAGTGTTAACTCAACACCTGTTGGTTCACCTGATGCCATATCCAAGTCACCAAAGTTTGATTCTGTTACCCATGCGCCTTCGATAGTCCATTCTTGTACTGGAGCACCAACTGGATCAAGACCTAAAAGCGAAAAGTCTTTCTTATAGAACGCAGCATATCCAGCTCTACCAGAAAGGTTTTCAAAACCAAGTCTTGCCCACTCCATAACCTTCTGTGAGGCTGATGGAGCAATTGGATCATAAAGACCCAATGTAATTGTATTCCATTCAAACTTACCTTGAAGGTAACGTTTTGAATTCATGAAATCGATTGTAATTGGTTCAACAGAAAAAGAAGGCATTGATGCAGTTCTTGCAATAAATGTAGGAATAGCATCATCGTCAAACTGAAACATCCATCTATTCTGTCTTTTTGGTTCATAGGCATCAGCTAACATTTCATTAACTGCGAAAGGTTCTGCCATTTGTTTTCTCCGTATATATTGTTTATATTTTAGCTTATAGGGCCAAAATCCTAATAAATATAGACTAATATGAAAAATCATAAAAAAAGAGAGGGCTTATTCTACACCCATAAACCCTCTCCAATTCATTTTTATAGCCTTTTTAAACTTAATCTTGGAACACAGCTCCATTCGGAGATACGTTAAAGTCAAGTATAATAAATTCTGCTGCAGTTGTTGGTTTCAAGAAGATCTTACCTTTAATGATATTTCTATCAATAAGATCTGGTGTTGTAGTAGTATCATCCAATACTGCACGGAATTCGTTCAATCCATTTGCAACTTGTACAGATGAAAGATATGAATTAATACGTGATGATAACTTACTTCTTAATGTTACTGTATTTGGATCGAAGACAAATACTCTTGAGAATCCAGCAATTGTCTTCCTTACAGCAAGTAACATTCTTCTAACGTTAATTCTATCAAGGAATGATTGTTTCTTCTGTAATGTTTTCTGACCCCAGACTGCTAAACCTTGACCAGGGAATGTTGCAATTGGATTAACACTACGTGAATAAAGATCATCTCTTTGTCCACTAGTTAATCTGCGTCTTGCTTCAAGAGCTGATTCCATACCACCACGTGTGAATCCTGCAGGGGCGTACCAAGGTTGAGCAACTCTATCGTTGTATGCATAAACACCCATCATTTCAACTGAAGGTGGGACCCAAACAAGCTTGTCATTATCAGGATCACTAATTCTAACCCAAGGATAATATGCAGCAGCATAGTTCGTATCATATTTATCTGCTTCAGATTGTGCAGCTGCAACTGATAATGCAAGTGGTCCGGCAGTTGTTGTTGCATCTGAAAGATCAATGATTGAGAATGAATCACCTCTATTTGCACATACATCGACAATTTTTTGAGGAATATTACCAACTGAAGACGAGTGAACACCGGGAGCAACAATAAGATTAGTGTCAATTTCATCTGGGTTAGCTAATGTATCAATAGCTTTACTAAAGTCAGCAGATAATGTTCCATCATTTACATCTACAAGTTTATCACTTCTTGGATCTAATCCATCAAATCCGTTAAAGATTGGTACAGTAAACCTAACCTTATTCGTTGATGAGAAATTACCCGAGTTGGAACCAACTAAATCAATATGATTATAAGTTGTCAATGAACCTGAACCCGAAAGATCACCTGAAACACCAAAGTATAAAACACCTGAGTCGGCAGATAATGTTCCTGATGCTGATGTTGTAGTTTTCTTTGTTCTATCAAGAATACCACCTAAATCAAAATTAACACCCAGGAAAATATTATTATCAACTACACTATTGCTATTAAGTTGATTATCGATAGTTGGAAGTTCAGGAATAAATCCTCCCGGAACAATCTTATCGATACCTTTCCATCCCGACGGTCGGGAAGTTCCTGGGAATCCATCTTCTACTTGAACTCTAATAAGAGATGATCTATTATCATATTCACCATCATATAAAATTTGCGGTGGGTCTTGAGAAAGATCATAAACTGGCCGTCTATCACCAATAACTCTACCAATAAATTTCTTAGATGTCCTATCAAGATTAACATTTTCATATGATTCTAAAACTGATACTGACCTATCTGTATCATTAGCATCTCTAACTAAAACTGTAAATGTTGGAGAAGCTGTTGAAGTTGTATCAACCTGTGTTACTGAAATTTTATAAGAACCATTAGCTGCATCACCGTCGGATCTTGTATGAACCTGGAACAAATCATAAACCTGTCCATTAAAGTTCTGTGATACGATCGTCGGAGATTTACCAGGTGAGAATCCACCTGTTACCTGAGTTGAATTAGATGTGGCTGTTGACAGTAACCCATCAGCAGCAGCACCTGAAATTGAACCTGTAACTGAAGATACCTGGTAATCGAAAACTGTATCAACATAAAGTGCAGTAAGAGCATCGCCTGATTTGGTATTAACTGGATCTACACCAAGAACTTTCTTGACGTATTTATTTGATGATTCTGAAAGTGAAAGGTTTGCTGCTGTAACACCCTTTCCTGGAATTGCTACGGTAAAGTTAGTCGGCGTACCACTAACCATAACATTTTCATTATCGCCTCTTAATCTAAGCATTCCCAACACAGTATTTGATCCAGAAATAGCTGCAGTATCTGCTGATACACCTGTTGCTGATCCCACTGTTGTTGCTGGTGGGAAAGAAAGAATAACTGATGTGCCAACTGATGCTGTGCTTCTACCTAGTACTCTAACTACGTTGAGAGTGCCTGAGTTCTTAAGATAAGAACGTGCGGCATATGGAACATGCATAGTGTTATCTAAACCGCCAAAGATCTGTCTGTATTCACCAAATGAACCAACCTCAACTGGTAAGAATGCAGGACCCTTTTTAGTAAGACCAACCAATGCAGCTCCGATTGCGCCGGCGCCTACAGGAGAAAAAGCTTCTTCAAGCTCATTTGTTGTAACGCCAGGTGAAATAGCTACTTGTGCCATTTTAAAATCTCCCAAAAATTTACATTAATATTTCTATACGTACTAAAGTACACCTACAATGATGCACTTTGTTCTATATAAATATAATGTATACTTTTGAAAGTAATGCTCGTATATAATTTATTTGATTATAGCGATGTTTATTATATTCTACGTAAAACTTATTTCTTGATCAAATATACTAGCATTTTCGTCTTCCATATCTTCTACTAAATTTTCTTGGAATATTATCTTTGAGGGTGTTCTATCTATTTTTATATCATCTCTTTCTATTAGATAAGCTTCGACTTGGAGTTGAAATGAATGTCTAATTATACGTTCTTCTGTTGAAAAATCTTCTAAATTACTTTCATCTGATGAACTGTCAAAATGTGCATAAAAGAAAAAACCATTATACTCTATATCTTCAACTTTATATTCTTTCCAAATTTTTTTATGAAATTTATTTGTATGACTAATATAAGAAGACCAAAAAGTTATTGTGAAGGGAATATTTACAAATGTTGGGAATGGAATTCTTACAACTTCTTTTACTGGATTAGAAGTTTTATATCTACTACCTACTTTCCATTTATTTGTAAACGGAACTCTACGAAATTTATCAAATTTAGAAGTTGCAATTTTTCTTGTAAACGATATCGAAGGTTCGCCTATAGCATCTGTTTTAACATATCTACTTTCATTTGGTTCAACATCACCTCGCCTAATAGAAATAAGAGGTAATTTTACTCTACCTTTTGTATCCCTCATAGTATTAATATTTTTATCGGATTTATTCCCTTGAATTTGAGCAAAACGTTCCCATGCACCAAACATAACTGGAATCTTTCTACCATTTATTATAGTAGGGTTCTTTTTATTAAACCAGTCATGAACAGCCTTATCTATTTCTAATAAGTGTACTTCTGATACTTCAATTGTTTCACTTTGATTATGTTTCTTTTCTGCCATTATATAATCTCATTTATATCACATTAAATTATCAGTACGGATTTTCGCTATCAGCATCTGGATTTCCATCAATTTTAGAATAAGGATTGAATTTATCTTCTCTGGCTGAAAGTGCTCTCATGGTTACACCTATTTTTGTTTCTGGTTGCCCATGGACAAAATTAGGAACATCAGCATAGTGAATTTCAAAGAATTCATTATCCCATTCAAGAAAATCTCCTATACGTGGAACTAGGCCAACTTCTGTTAATCTATCTTTATGAGCATAAATTTCAATTCTACGTTTTCTATCTGTACCAAATTGGCCCTGAATAACTTCTGGTTCATCCATCAATATCCATGCATATATTTTTACAGGATCTCTTGTAACTTTCTTTTCGGCTTCACCATATATATCTGTCACATTTGATTTATCTGCTTCAACAACCCAATAATTTAAATTCTGTTTAGAAACCATTTCTAACAATTCTGTATTATACCAATTGAACATTCCTTGTTCGCGGGGGCCGAAAAACAAATTATAACTTGAATCACCTGTTGACGATGAAAATAAATCTGGCATTATAGTATCTCTAATTCTTTAAGTTTTGTAGGTGAACTATAAAAGAAGTAAACCTAATCCTATTTTTAATAATGGTAAAGAAGCAATACCAGCCAAAATTCCAGTAAACATTATGGGCTTGGGAAAAGCTACGCGTTGCCATTGAGCTTCAATATATTCTGCAGTTTGTGCTTCCTGCTCCATTAATTTAACATTAGAAGTTTCATCCAGTTCTTCTCTTAAATTTTCTTTAAGGTCTTGCATTCTTTCTTGTGCTTCAGCAACAAGTTGTTCGCCATCTAATGTAACTTCTGAATTTGGAATTGGGACTGTTTGAAATTTTCTTCTAATTCTTCCCAACATATCCATTGAAATTGACAGACACATTTGTCTTACCCATCTTCTAGCAGACTGATTCATATCTTCATAAGGAATATTTCTAAATGGTACATCAGCAATTGATGATATACCAGCAGTTGATGAATCACCTCCAACTGCAAAGTCAGGATTGAAAGGATCAGCTTCTGGTGAATAATCTATCCAAACTTTAATGCTACGTGACGGTTCAGGTAAAAATCTAATTCTACTACCAACGATATTAAATGTATGATTAGATCTCCTTACTCTATCATTTGTTTCCAACATTCCTCCTCTTAAAATGTCTGTCCAAATAGGCATTATTTGAAATGTTGTTTCCATGTTAAACGATTCATATTGGAATTCTTGAGATAAAGTATTAATTGATGAATAAGGATCAAAGTATCTATACATTGTTGCAGGTTCAGTATGCCATACATCTCTGAGTGTCATTGTCGACTGACTTTGAGAATCAAGGTATGCACTGATAGAAGAATCAGCCGCATGATCTGTAAAATCATTTAATAAATCATAATCAGTTTGGCCACCAACTATTGTTGTATAAGCTCTACGCTTATTATATACACCACCAATTCCAGTTTCTGTAGAAAATCCATTTGAAAGCCTTCTTAAGAATGACAAAGTTTGATGTGGTAATTTATTTGAAAAATTGCCATCGTCAAAATCTTTTGCCAAGCCCATATAATTTGATAACCAGTTCCTTGCAAGAAAACGGTTTATTATAGCACCATATTCTATATTTGCTTCTTCAAATGCAGCATATATTTGTTGATTATCTAATTCTACAGTAAGTTTAGGTTCACCTAATCTATATCTTACCCATTTTACAATTTCAGCGCCTTCACCTGAAAGTGAATTCAAATTAGCTGAAAGATTTAACGTTTGTCCTGTAGTTCCAAATATTCCTACATATTCTGAATCTGAACCGGACGATGTTAAACCACTGAAAAAATTATCAAATGACATTCGTTTTCTCTCATGTTAGATGCTATTATTCTATATAAATATCTAGTAAAAAGAGTTCTATAAAGTCTAATTTTTGAGAGATTCATTACATTAAGATGGGCGTACAGATATTACTATATAGATATATAAATAAAGAGCAAAAAGAAGGTGTCCGAGCGTCTATAGAGCACTCTGTGGGTGAATGGTATAGTATATTAGAGATTATGTGTAACTTATTGGTAGAAACAAAAATGGAGCTATCAGACGTCTCTGATAGCTCCTGTATTTAAGGCGGGGTAAAATTACCTATTCGAATTCGGTTTTTTACCCCTTGCAATGTTAATAATTTTCGAGGTCATCTTAGGATTCGAATCTAATGCATAAAGGAGAAAAAATCCCGATCGTGCATTTTCATATTACGCTATAGATGATCTACTCATCTTCACATCACTAGTTAATCTGTAAAACCAGATCAACAACCAAAATTATCTTCTAAATTATCTTTATTATATCCCCTGTTTAAATTCCATTCTTTTATCGTAAAGTATAATAAACATATAACAGGAAATATAATTGCAAAAATTATCTTTATATATTTCATTTTTCTGGGCCTAAGAAATTGCACCAACATTCATCGGAACATATACCTGAAATCCACTGTTCTTTTTCTGTAGGGGTTCCCATTGCCATTGCTTCTTCTCTATCTGAGAATGCAGGTTCATAATACTTCTTGCATACAATACAATATTTTAGATTCGGATCTTGACTATTTTCTGCTGCTGTTCTCATAGGATTATCGATAGGTAAATCTTTAACAAGAGTATCAATTGGTCTGTTCATTTCCAAATCTCCGTTATAATCCCAACAGATTTATATACCATTTCGCAAAGTGCCCATACTACCAAAATAATAAAAAATCCGCGATAACCAGCATCACTTCCCCCTACAGCAGTTATCCAATTCAAAATATCCATTATCATTTGAAACCTTTTATATATTGGGAGGAGACAATTGTCTCCTCCCAATATCATTAATTATCCAAGCAATTCCGTTATAAGATCGCGGATCTCTGTAAGTCGGACTTGATGGTTTTCACCATTTTCATCACCTTCAAATACTTCACCTGCACCGAGCTCATCCAAAAGTTCCTTTACTCGGGCGACCTTTATCGCGTTCTTACGAGGGGGTCGATAAGTACGAATTTCAAGAATCTTCCGAGCTTCCTCAGGTGCCGGAGCAACGATCGTTTCAACCCAGGCCGTAACTTCAGGTGTGACGGGTGCATCATTCAAGCGAACAAGGAACTGAGTGAAATTTCCTTCCTTATCGGTGAGATAGTTGAAATAAGAAAATGTTGCCGGAACATCCTTGAACTTCGAAGGACGATTATCCGGATCGGTATTCAATGCCTCCAATACCTGATTTCGCTTTGCTTCTGTAATCTTGAACTTCCGAGTGCCGTCCTTGGCACGTTCACCTGCATAAATTCTAACCTTAGTCTTCTTTGCCATTTGAAACCTCCACCTATTAGTGTATTATTGCTGTCTATATAATATAATCAATTTGAATTATAACGTAAACTAAAGCTCTTACTTATTTTGAATGACCGCTTTCTTCGGCCAAGAAGTCTGAATTGTTTCTGCAACTTCTAATCCCCTATCCAAAGAATCGAATGTTAATGTAATTGTAGTTCGTCCATTGAGTTGAAATCTTCCGTTTTTCCTCATTTAACGAATATTCCGTCGGTGTTTCCAGATTCTAATGTCTTACTAGCATTTTCAAAGTGTTCCTTCACCATAACCTTTGCAGTATCGATATCATAAGGACCACCAATTCTACCGTGATCAAATGGCCTTGTCCTTTCTGTTTGTCCTTCAGCAACCCGACCCTGCGACTTGAGGAAATAATCGCCAACGTCAGAACGAATAGTGCCTACATATTCTGTTTTTATCCTTTCATATACATTTGGATCTTGATCGTTCACAATTACTGTGCACCTTGAACCTTGTTCTGTTTCCAAGAAATCTACTGAAATGTCCTTAGTGCCGATCTTGAAGTTCTTCATCTATATCTCCTTATTACGATTGTTTAATCCTGTCTATATAATATAAACAATATGAAGTCTATTGTAATCCTAAACTATAACTTTATTTTCAACGTTTTCGATTGAGATTCCAAAAGATCATAAAGGATTTCGCCTCCTCCAAATTCATCCCGGTCGTGCATTGGCTGCCGGGCAGGGATTTGAACCCCGATAAGCGGCTCCAAAGGCCACTGTCTTACCCTTAGACGACCCGGCAGCCCCATCTTCATCGATGCCTTCTCCTGAGTTCTTGACGCGTCATCTTCAGGGTTTCGATCAGATCCTTTGCCCGCGAATCAGGTCCTGGGCCGTGAGTTGCCGCGTAATGCAACAAATCTGGTATTACATTTCTTGCTGCGGATTTGAGTTCGTCGTTTTCCTTTTGCAAGGATTCGATTTTATTAAGCAAGCAATTTACTGTGGTTTCCGTGAGCATTACTGTATTTTCATCTCCGCTTCGTAAACTGCATCATAAGGATTGTCGTGGATCGTTGGCGAGGAATGATAATTCTTACTGAACCCAGAGCCTGAAGTCCAGCAAACAACGTAATATCCAAATCCTACCTGGATCGACATGTCATATTCGAGCCGGACCTCTCCATCCATTGACTCATCTTCCGATTCGATCGTTGACAAAACCTTCAACCCAGATTTCTTTGCGATTTGACCGACTTCGTATGCTGATTTCATTATGCAGCCTTTACTGAAATTTCGTGAGCGGGGAACTGGATCGAACCTTCATATTCCAGCTGATCCTTTTCGAACTGCGTGAGGAAATCATCCTCAACGATCTCCCATGTGATGATCCATTCCCGGAACATGTCGTTGGCCTGCTCGATTTCAGGAGTGACCTGATCGACCAATGCTTGAACAGCATTGAAATCCGTAACATTCCGGACGACATAGTCCACCCCACCTTTTGCCTTCCAATGAGGCTGTTCGGGTGACCCGTAATTTTCGAGGGTCTGGGTGGAAATGAGAAGTTTTGCCATTTTGAAGCTCCTAACTGAGTTGCGATTTGTACTGCATGATATATCCGACAGGAGCCTTGTATTCGCGACCGCTACCGTCTGTCAGGACGATTTTGTCCTTACGCTTTCTGTTGCACCATCCACGAATTGTGAGGACCTGACCTCGGTCAGTTTTGAAGGTTTCACCCAACCAGTGAGAGCAAATCCCACTGGCACGGTAAGGAACGTAAATCTTCCATTCCGATTCTGCCTTGGCGAATTTGGCGTCGGAACGACCTTCACCAAATCCTTCAACCTTGACCTTGACTCCACCCTTGAAATCGGCGTTATACTGAATGGATCCGGTTTGCAGATCCTTCAAACCCCACTTCTTGGCGATGTCCTCAAGAGCCTTATCCAAATCGACCCTGAAGTCCTTTGCATCCTGTTTCGTTTTAACCGGCATTTTGTAGCTCCTTGTTTTGGTGTCTTTCCCAACCTATATAATATAAACAATCGGCAGTCAAACGTAATCCAAAACAGTCATTTATTTTTAAGTGTATACAGACCAACAGCTTAGGATGGTTCCTGGATAGGGTCCATAAGCTGTTGGCAGGGTTGGATTTAAGAGGGCGTCTGGGAAGCGTTCTGGGCCAGTATGTAGGTGGGGCCTATATAATATATCATAAAAAGGGTTATTCGTCCTCTGTCGGTGGTTCCTGTGGGCCTGGGCCTTGGACTGCGCATATTTGCCTAATATTGATAGATATTGAGTCACCGTTTGTCAAATGGAAGGTAAAATACCCAGTCCAATCAGGGGTAGTAGATTTCTGAAGGATTTCATGAGTTAATTCAACTATAAATCTTTCTCTATCTAAAAATTGTCTAGTTTCAGGATCTTTCGGGCATTTTATTTGATATGAATTTCCATTTAACAGATAAATTATAAGTTCACTTTTTTTAAGTTTTCTAGCTGGCATTATTTATTTTCCTTATGAACAAAATGAAAGACTGTGACCTTTTATGCCTGAGTTTTGGAATAAATATATGATTCAATTTCTGTAATGTCAATCCAAAAATCTTCTAACATATGATTATACATCTTAAGAGCATATTTATATGATTCAATTTCTGTAATGTCAATCCAAAAATCTTCTAACATATAAGCATACAATTCTTCTGTTTCCATTATCAAATTTAGAATATCACCCATTTGTTTAAAATCTACGGTATGATTATCTACTATTTTTTCTACAACCTTTTTAGGTATATAATACATTGAACAAGCAATATGTTCACTAATATCAACAGGAGGTTTTTCCTGAAATTCTAAAACCTTATTGGAACACACGGCTTGTTTGCCGTGCTTAGCTTTTGTATTTATACTATTTTTAGCCAATATTAATTGCCCTGCTTTTCTACGCATTGAAGCAATTCTACATTTTATTGTTGCCACTAGAGGAAATTCTATTTTTGATGTGTCCACAATCTTAAAAAATTTTGATACATCATTATATGAAATTACTGCATCTCCAGAAATTACAAAGTAACCTTTACTTGCGTTATCTTTCAATGCTTGTTTCAAAAGATATTGTGTATCTACAAAAGCATTATGTTCAATTTCATCATTATCATTAACTGTAATAATATTATAATTTCTTGTATTTGCTTCCCAATTTCGGCTCTTTTTTCTCATATAGCAGAAATGCTGAAATTCTTCTTTCTTTTCTAATGTTACACCAATATAATTAGATGTCATTAAGCTAGCTTGTATAGAATTATGAAACACATCTAATATATTATCTAAAACTTTACATTTAGAATTCAATGCAAGCAGAGGCTTAGGAATAAATTTTGTAAATTCTGAAAGCCTTTCGCCTTTACCTGCACATGGAATTACCAATCCATATTTATTCATAGTTAACTCAAATCACGGTTGATTATCGACAGCTGGAAGTTCAGGAATAAATCCTGTAGTAATTATTTCATTTTCATTTGAAATTTCTATTTTACATACTTTATAAGCATTAGCTTCTACCCATTTATTAGCTTCATTTATTGAATAGAAATCTGCTATAAGAATATTTTCTGGCTCGTTTGGGGTTATAGTTACGGTATACATTTAAACTTCCAATACATCTTCAACTAATCCATCTCCATAAAGGTAATTATATGTCTTCCAATTACTCTCTATATCTTTCAATAATTCAATCTTTTTTTGAAACAACATAAGTTTATTTTCTGCATTCAAAACATTAGTTATAAATTGTCCATCATCGCGGCGCTCACTTAATTTTAATTCCATACGTTTAATTAATACTTGAATTGCTGATCTATCCTTCATTTGTTTCCTCTCATTTTTTATAACTTCTTTTTGTTCATATTTAAAATCATCCTTGCCTGGGGGATTCATTTGTAAATTTGATTCTGTTTTATCCAAGATCATTGGAGTTTCTTTTGCCATTTTTCTTCCTTTTCAACTATATAAAGTAACAGGGCCAGTTTTTCCCCAAAGTCTTTGAGCTTCTTCGGTACCTTCAATATCAATACTACTTCCTTCTTCTCTTACTTTTTCACTATCACATGCATATTCAAAGGAAAGTGCAGTACCACGCAGGTTTGCATGCATACCAAAACCACCAGTTACATAACCAACACGTTTATGAAGTTCATGAAATTCCTTCTTTAAAGTTTCTTTAGAAATTGCTACCAATTCACCATCTTCTAAATCTCTACCTAAGTTATTCATCATTATCCTTTCGACATTTGGTACATTTCCATAGTCGTTCAGATTGAACATAAATCGTTGAACCTTGTGAAACTTCTGACTTACAAGATTCACACCATTCATTACCTGAAAGTTGCAATTCTTTTTGTTCATCGTGCCTACCATCATCCGCTTGGATTGGCCACATTTTAAATAAGGACATCCTGTGCCTCCGGTGTTTTGCTAAGCTTTGACAAAGCTCGATCTCTCACCTTTTTAATTCCCATAACAGAATAACCTTTAATCTTACCTGTCTTTTTACATTTCTTACCAAACGTATCAGCTGAAATTGAAGATACTTGCTGTAGAGTTTTTGGTTGTTCGCCATCAATTCCAAAATAATGGCGTATTGTAAATTTCTCTATTGGAGAAAGAATTCCTTTTTTGTTAACTAAGAAAGAAAAGTGTTCAGATAATTCTGTATCGCAGTGTTCAATTTCCAGATCAGCTGATAATGAACTAACGATATTTTTACAAATACCATCTTTATTTAATGATGATTTTGTATTTTTATTTAAATCCGGTGCTAAAGATGTATTCTCAATTGAGATTTCTGCATTTACAATTCTATTGGAATTACCAATTCCTTTTTTATTTAATGCAATTTGTTCATTAATAACATTTCTAGGAATATGAACGTTTCTATTTTCATATAAATAATCGTATGCTCCAGCATATGCCCAATTTACAAGGTGGGTCGAAGGTTTTGTCCCTTTTGTCTTATCATAAATTTCTGCACCTCTAAGCATAAATGTTCTGATATTCTGAGCAATATCTGATCTATCAATACCCCGAATGTATTCGAATTTTTTTATAATATAACCTACAATCCAATCATTTTCAACAACCATTGAATTACGTTCTTCGATTGTAAGGCCATTTTCACATTTGAAACCGGCTATATCATATGGATTTTGTGTCATACTCATTAATTTTACTCCTTTGTTGAACCATGTTTTAACCTTGTAGTATATTCTTTTTTGTTTGTTTAACTATATTATTATAATCTATTTTGAATCTTTTGTAAACATAAGTTCAATCTTTTCTTTACCGATTTTCAAATCATTTAGATACCTCATATATGATTCAAATTTTCTTTTTAGAAATGCTTTCGCATATCTATATCGTTGTTCATATGGCACCTTTTTGGTTGTTACTATTCTCTTAAACATTGCGGGATTAACCAGAGAAAATAAATTATCAATATATTCCATTTCACCATTTACTCTAACACTACCACCATAACTAATTGCTAATTTATCTGGAACTGCTGATACATGTGGCGGACCTGTTTGTTCATTCGAATGAGACATCTTAAATGCTTCCTTTTTCGTCCTGCCCTCAGCATTCATATCTCTTTCAATAGTATTATCATCACGAGAAAAAGCATCCGTAAGCCAATCGTCTAAATTGCCACCAAGTTTATTTATTTCAGAAGCACTAAAACTTTCAGAACAATTCAGACAAAACATTGAACCATCAAAATCATTATAAGCAAAGTAGCATTTTATATCTCTTCTTTTTAACCTCTTCCATTTTTCATCCTCAGCATAAGAACATTTATGTCTAACTGTATGCTGAGCATTATATAAAATCAAATTATTTTTTAAAGTTTTTTCCATTAACTAAAAACTATAGTCATAATATTCTCGGCGATACCCTATAAGAAATCTTGTACCTTTACAACGCCACTGAGCGCGCTTGCAAAGCCTAACCATTTTTTCTGGAGCTAGTAAATCTTGATTATATTCATATTCCTGCAATTCTGACATTCCATTATTATCGATACGTTTTGCAATATCCTGTTGACACCAAAACGTCTTTCCACTTTTTGATACTCTAGTTATAGTATGAGCATGTCTATCTGAAAATAATAACGACGTACAGCCCATTCCTACTTTAGGTTCAAGTTCATCTTTTATTGTTGCTTTTTCATATACAAAATTCATTAAATTCTTCTCCAATCATTTCATTACATTTTGCACATTTCAAATTTTTACGTTTATAATGTGCTGGTGGATCATTTACAAAACCACATTCACATGTCCAAAATCGTGTATTCTCTGTTGGATCCATTGATCTTGAAATAAATTCATCGTTGAAACCATTACTACTTTTTTTTACTGCCATTAGATTAATCTTTCAAGTAGAATGCCTTCTACTGCACTACGCGTAGTGTGTACTTTATCAAGAATAATTTTATCTTCAAAACCACCACGCGATTTTCTCTTATCAATACGAAGTTGTTCTATATCATCTATACAAAAATCATGATACTTACAAAGTGCATGAATAACTTCAAGAACATCAGCTAATTCATCTGGAGTATTTGATTTACTGAATTCTGTGGCTTCTTCGATAAGTTTATTAATCAACATCTGATAGTATTCATCGCCATCAGCTATATGAATAATTGGACTATGACCACACTGGCTGATTATTTGTGGTATCTTATCACGGACTAGTTTATTATGAATCATAACAACTCAATTGATTACCCATGGTTCTCTCTTTCCTCCATCATACAATCTTGCATGATTTTCATTAATCAACAATTTACAAACATCAATATGTTCATCACCAACTGTTACATATGGCGTAGCTAATACTCGACCAAACTTGCCTTTTCCATACGATAGGAATTCGATAGTATCAGCAGTTTCTAACACTTCAATAAGTCGTGCTTTTGCTGCCAAACCTAAAACTTTCTCAGCTTTATTACGAGTTCTTGATTCTGGTGTATTGATTCCTTTAAAACGAAGTCGAAGTTTCAAATTCACATCAAACCCAAGATCAGCCATAACATCAATCGTATCACCATCTATCACACGTAACAATTTACAACCATAATAAAATCTAGAATTCATTTGCTATATCCTTAGAAAATACTGCTATTAATAGGTACTAATTGAACTAATTCGATCTATTTCTCTAGAAGCATATTTTAACCACTTTGATGCCACTTTAAATGTAGGAATTTTTAGATCCTCCATGTATTCTTGATACATATCAAACATCGTTTCATAATAGCCATCTTGATATCCGACTCTCGATCCCTCACCTTGTAATTTGTTCATTTCCAAATTGTATGTATAATCAGCAGCTTGGCTAAAAGCTTTCCATGCATTTCGGATCGTCTGTTTGATCATTGATGTTTGAGATTTCATTCACTATCTCCTGTGTATACCGGTGTATTTGTAAAATTTTCTTCGGCGGGATCGTCTGAAATCATGTAATTGGCCTAAAGTGTCGAAATGGTAAGATTTACCTGTGCCGTTTTCTGTCACCAATACCCAATGTCCATCTGTTTCCTTGTAAATACATGCTGTAACCCTCGGCCTACCTTCATTGCAGACTGACCTGATGACCATCGCGAGATCCGTTTCTAAAGGGCCAGTGTGAGAAGCAATACCAGTGCGAGAAGCAATAAATAATAATACCAGTGGATACCGTTCATCTTACTTATCCTTCGTGGTAGATGTGTAGTTTTCCCATTTGTCCACCTGATACAGGTTGTCTTGGATCGTGTAGGTTGCAGCATTACCCACATCCTCATCCTTGTGAAACGAAGAGGCGTTCAAAAACCGATTGACAAAGCAACTTCCAACGACCTTGCCAGGCATTTCCACCAAGGCCCAGTAGCCGTCGGTCATGACATCATAATCTCCTGGCTGAACCTCCACGTCTGTATACCAGCTAGCGGTTTCGTATGACTTGCGGTATACCGTTGGTTCAGTGAGTGTTAGTGTTCCGATCTTTTTACGTGCCATCTTAGTTATGCCTCTTTAATGTGGATGTCGCCAACGTTTTTGGCTGCGTGGTCAAGATATAACTTATATATTTTGACCAATTTCGGACCGTTAACCCGAGCACCTTGTTCAGCGTCCAGTTCGCGGTAACCGTTTTTCTGATGATAAGCTGGAAAGTCCTTCTTTTCGAGGCCCTTATAGACGAAATATGTAGGCTTGCCTTTAGGGTCCTTATCGGACTGAACTACATGTTGCATTTCATGAGCCATAACATGCATGACAAAACAGAGGGTCTTATTATCAAGATAGTCATCCTTGTAGAGTTCAGGAAGGCCCCAGCCAGCACCCGGATTATGACCATGTAGTGCTGTATGGTATGCACGATGAACTGCCTTATCACCAAGGCGGACACGATGATAACCATCTTCCCTTTCTGCTTTTGCAACAAAGTCTTTATCCATACCATGAAAAACCTTAGTGGAACCAGTTCGTGAACGCTTCTTCGTCCGATTAGAACGCTTGGACATTTGATATCCAGAGAAGTTCTTAAGGTTCATGGAAGTTGTGACATGGACAGGCTTGTCTACATCATCATAATAATCAGCAAGGACTTCCATCATAGCATCCCAATTGATATCAGCCGCAGCAAGGCCGTTCTTGGTGATACCTTCCTTATCTCGACAGTGGAGGGTTCGACTGAAAAATCCGATCTTTGCCATTTGAATCTCCTTGGTGTGGTTTATTAATCTGTATAGTATAATATAAGCAATTGGGACCTGAACGTAATCCAAAACTCATAAAAAGGATCAAAAAAGTGTATTATTTATAAATATATACAGACCAACAGCTTAGGTCGTTTTCATCTTAAGCTGTTGGCAGGGTTAGACTTATATAAAGTATGACAGAAGCGTTCTGAGAAGGTATATATAAAGATATGATATGATATATGGATGTTCGGACAAACCCCCTCTATCTATGGTCTATCTATACGATCTATTTGAAGGCCTTTGTAGACCACCAGGGACCCGCAAAGAACGTTGGGACCATTATGGATCCTTTTTGAACTACAACGTTTTTCAATCTATTGAATATGTAATAAAATCAAATTCATCATGCATAGGAACCGAGAATGATTTCATCATACGAAGTACGATACTTGGATCTAACGATTTATTTGCACGATTTGCATTTCTTTCAAAAATTGTATCAAATGGAGTCAACATCAAATAACATGTTTTGAAATATTCTTTAGAAACTCTACTAAGAATTCTACTTCTTGACTTCTTATTCATATTTGTCCTATCAACTAAAATATTAGCTTTATCATTTACTGCATTTATGAATCTAAGTTCAAATTCTGCATCTATCTTACTATGATCAACAATATCCCATGCTTTATTATAAGGAACATTTCCCCCACTGAATTCTATTACAATATCATCTCTACTAAGAATGACATCATATTTTTCTGCCAATTTAGTTTTTTTAATATATGTAGATTTACCACTACCCGGAGGGCCAACTAACATACCAACTATAGGATTAGCTTGATGATATTCATCTACTGTTCGTAATTCAGCTTCTTCAGTAAATTTTATTTGTTTTCCGTATCTCTTTTCTAAATCCCTTACTTGCCACCTTTCAGTATTATAACCTTCTTCACCTATACTAAATCTACCAAGAGAATCACATTTCATGTGTTGTAATACTAATTCTAACAATTTTGGTTTACCTGCAAAATTCTTGACAAGTTTATTTAATTGTTTTTCTGAAAAGTCATTACCCAATAAATACATATATGAATGATGTAAAGATATGATATAAAATATATCTACATATTCTTCGAGCATTATTTCCCCAACTGGTAATTTGTTCAAAAAATTAAGCGCTAAATATGAAGAAATCCCAGTATGACCATTGAATTTGACTCTGTATTTTTCATCATTAGAAATTCTAGTATAAACCTTGCCTACATCGTGGAATAGTGTTGCCAATTCCATAACTTTCTTGTTTTTCTCAGGAACTAACTCATTATCTCCAACCATGTTATGGACCATCATTGTATGACTCCATACATCACCTTCCATATGCCATGGATTTAATATTAATTCTTGTTCATCAATGTCCAGTTTAGTAGAAGGTGGCCGGTGATAGTGATGAGAACAATCTCTCATTTGTTTAATTACATCAGGATAGAACTTATGAAACTTTTCTAAATACGTCATTTTTATTCCTCCACTAAAACTTCTTTAAATATTTTCCACTGAAAACCGACTACATCCTCAAGAAATATTCTTGCTTTATTAAGACGTCTTGTTTTCTTCTTTAATATATTTTTAATACATTCATTTAATAGTTCCTTAGGGAACGTGGCTGCGCCTTCTGCCAGATCTCTATTATTAAAAGTCCTCATTAGAGCACTAAAATATAGATGATCTGTATATTTAATTGCAAAAGCTTTTCTATCTAATTGTTTTTCATAAGCATCATTCAATATTCGTAAACAATCACCATATATATTATTCAAATAACTATACATAGTATACATAACCTTTTCAACGTATATACGAACTGGGCAATTCTTGTCAAGAATAGAAACTAAATCATCTATCTTTTCATCAACTATCATTTCAATTATGAAATTCTCATGATCAAAATCTTCAGTAATTAAACGATGACGTTCTATATACCAAGGTGTTTTTGCTTTTACATATTGCCCATCGGTAAATCTTATTACATAACCTTCAGCATCTGTCATTTCTTTTAAAACAACATTAGTTAAATTTTCAATATTAATAGTACCAAATTTTGATGGGAATGTCGGAGTCTCTGCTTTATCGACACCTTCAATATCTCTTATAATTTTAATATCTTGAACGTAATCACCTGTAATTTCTTCACGTATTTGAATCAATGTTAATTTTTCTTCGGGATAGTTAACAACGATCTTATTAAATGGTGATGTATATTCAAATATTTGAGCCAACCTATAATCTATACCATCACGTACAAATTCATATAAATCTTCATTATTATTTAAGATATTATTTGCTACATTTGCTTGATCATTGTCAAACCCTAACTTTGTCTTAGCAACAATTTCACCATTATTAAGTTCAACAAATCTAATCATTGAACCATCTAACTTATCAAATATTCTATCAATCTTCTTTTTATTTAAATTATTAATAAGTGTTGTATCATTTTCACCAATATTAAAAAATTTATGAAGCATTAAGTAACGTACTTTTTTACCATTTTCAAGATGACGAAATGTTAAGCCGCGCATTTCTAGCGCACCATATAATCTAAAATCTAAAGATGTTGCAAAACGATAGTTAAATATCGAAAATACTGTTCCGTTTATTTCATGAAATATTTCATAAAAACAATCATTTTCTTTACATAACTTTTGTGCATCTTCATATGTTGGCAGTGTATAATACACCTAAACCTCCATATCTCCAGCTTCATCAAGAATATCTTCTTTAGTCCATAATGATGAATCCGAGTTATTATTCATATTATCTGCTGGCGTGTTTATGTTATATTCTTCTAGTTGTACATCATAATCTTTTTTCATTTCAGTATTTATAATCTGTTCCATAAGTTCTTTATCAATATCTGAAAACTCTATTGGAATATAATTCTTGTCGGAATCTGAATTCATCATTTCTTTATGAATATATTCTGCGATAAGTTTAGATTGTGTTCCGCTTAAAGATGAAGTTACTGCATCTAATAGAATAGTATTAATTGCTTTGATTGCATCGATATTCCCATCTGAAAGCAGTTGTAACAGGAAACATATGGAAGATTTTGTATATAAAATATCTCTATCTTCTGTGCCTGTTATTTTGATTAACGAATGACTTTGCAAAAGAAATTTCTTTTTATTATTCTTCATTTTTATCCCCTTTGTCAAAATTTTTCCGAGAAATTTGGCGTGTTATACTTTCGATATCTTCATCAATTGAAATATTTTCATCCATCATTTTTATCCATCTTTCAGCAACTTTTTCTGCGTTATATTCTTCTTCGTTCTCTTTCATTTCCTCTGTTTGTAATTTCAATAATTCTTTATATTCTTCAACTCTTTTAAGTATTGAACTTTTTAACGCGTTAAGAATATCGATCATTACCTTACTGCGCTCATTAAGTTCCTGAACATATAAAGATTGATCCATTGTTAATCCTGTTGGATGCATATCTATAAGTTCTCTAAGTGCATCTTGTGTTAATTTACGTCTAGAATTTATAAATGCATCTATGGTTTCTTTGGCAATCAAAGTAAAATCATCAGTGGCCTTTGTCATTTGACCATATATTAAATCAACCAAAAAATTTGTATGTTCATCAGCCATTTAAACCTCCACATCAAAAAAAGCAAGTTCACCAAGGCAGTGAAATGTAGTGCGAGTAATCTGGAAATTCATCGTATTATGATGATGACCAAAAAACCAATGACGTGGTGGGTGAAGTTTGAAACATTCACTTAGAAAACGTGATGTGCTGCTTCCTCTTGCTTTATTAGCATTTGTAAGAACTACATTATATGCAATTAGTGGACAATCATGGGAAATAACAACATCAGGTTTTGCTTCCTCATATGCATTGATACAATCAGTAGTTTCAATAAAATTCAATTGTTCATTTCCCCACCAAGACTTACCTTCAATTCTATTATATTTATCGATCGACTCGGCACCACGAATGAAGAAGAACTTCAAATTTCCTTGTTTATGAATTCCATAATCAACTAATGCCCAATCAGGTAAATTATCATAGTCATCATGATTCCCAGGAACAAAAACATGGTTATAAGGAGCCTCAAAAAATTTTTTGTGATCATGTTCAAGTTTACAATAAGTTTCTTTGAATCCAACATCGCCAACTGCAACTGAAAAATCTACATTACGATCGCTGATTAGCTGAATATAAGGTGTAACTTTTCCGTGAATATCCCCAATAATACGTGTTGTCATTATTCTTCCTTGTCAGTCCATATTGCAAATAAGAGTCCAAACCATAATATAAGAAACATAAATTGAATAGCGCCTAAAAGACAGAAACCTAATACGCTAACAGTCAGTACTTGCCAAAACCCTACCGGACCAGTAAGATTCCAAAATAAATACATAATACATGTTGGAATTACTGCAAGAATCGTAATAATTATACTACCAATTAACTTCATCATAATTTCAAAAGTCCCTCAAAAATGTTATGTAATTGATCCCTATAGATCGTTTATAAATGTAGAATAAAGTATTATCAATTTTATGATATAACTTATTCCATATCCTGCAATTCTTCCCAATTACCATTTCGAATAGCATCATGAACTCCTCTGCGAGTTCTCTTTCGATCCTGATTCTTAAGTTTACGAGTACGAATTTCTTTCTGTTCTTTCTTATCTTGATTAATGCGCTTATTGGTGCGAGCCATCTTTACGTCTCCATAAATATATTGTTTGTAAAATATAATCAATCTGAATTATTTTATAAACTAAAATCCATATTAATTATTTTGAAAGAGTCTGCGCAATGCTATCAATTTTTTCAAAACTGGATGCTTGAATTATTTCGTATTGAAGATCTTCCACTCGGCCCTGAATAGAATCGATAGAATCCTCTAAGACCCATATATGTCTAAGATCGACGTTATATGCTTCAGGTTCTGCCTTCCATGCACCGAGTGTAGCATTCATTTCTTCGATTTTTGCAATAATTTCATCCATCACATTTTCTCTCCATATTAGAAGTATAGAACGTAAATTTTGTCATTTTATATATCTCCATTTGTGGGTCCTTGTTGTAGGACTTTTAGCACCCTTTATAAATATGAATATCAGAACTGACAGTATGATTAAGTCAAATCCCATTATGATTGGTCCATTTCATCGTTGCTTTTCTGACCAAACTTTCTGGCCAAACTGAATCCCGCAGCGCGGGAGAGTTCGATATATTTCTTTTGTTTATTTTCAATAATATGATTGAATTCATCTTGCATTATATGTTGTTCTTTGTGACCGAAAACCTCATAAAGAACTTCAACAATATTTTCCACAAACCGGTAATTGTTTTCTTTACCGTTAAAAGCATTTTCTACTACACGATCTGTTATATTTTCAAGTGCTTCTTCATAATTCAACATGATTTCTCCTCCTGTTCATGCGCGCCGTACCGATTGGTCGAGGCGTATGGCTTGATGGCATCTTCGATTGCCTGTTTGACGTCCCATTTCTGAGTGTCATCGGCCGCCTCCAGCAGTACGATGATTTTCATCTTCTTCACGGTAAAACCTCTTGATTATAACTTTCGGCGTTAATTCCATGAGTCCAACATGAATATTTAACCTCATATACTCGATCGATCTTTCCATGAACCTCTGGATCAGGGTTCTTGATAGGTGACAAAAAAGAATCCCCGTAGGCACCAAATCCAATTCGAACCAACCGGTGAACCTTACGCTTGAAATCCCAAACCGACCAAGACTTGGCAAAAGGAGTGAACTCGTAGCTATCCTCATCTATGAAAGTTGCTCGTTCGATGATATACGAAGGATCGCCTGGGAGGTAATCCTGATGAGTGCACTGCTTCCGTTCATAAAAATCCCATGCTTCATTGACCGGAACAATTTCCATTCCGCGAGGGTGGATAGCACGAAAATGAATATGTGTGCATTGATAAGATAAAGAATCCAATTTTGTCATGTTATTTTTCCAACCCTGCTTCCCGTTCGTGATGATGCAATGCGTCAAGATCGGCCTGACGAACACCGGGCCGATCGGGATTGTAGTAACTGCTTTTGGGGTTCTGTTCACATCGCTCGATCCAACGTCGTTGATCGAATACGCGATTCATCAATGTGTTGCTTGCGTTGTTCATTTCCATTTCCTCTAATTAATGATTGAGTAGATAACGAGATTTTCCCAAGACTTCCCAGTTCCTTCAAGAGCTGAACGAAGCTTGAGGCCACGAAGGAAAGTTCTGATTGACCAGTCCGGAGCATCGTCGAAGTTTTCGACCATCAAATCTAGGACGTCCTTTTTCATATTGACCGGAACATTTCCTCCAATATCTGAATCGTCGATGAGTGAATTCAACCGATCAATTTTCTCTGTCTTGGACATTGAGACGTCAACAAGAAAAGATCGAGAAATCATTGCCTGATTCATTTTGTTTTTTGACTTATTCGAAATGAAAATGACACGACCTCTAAATTCGAAGCTTGTAGGGAGATCTGTTTCCTTCTCTGAATGCCAATGGATAATACGTTTGTCGTAGGAATCCAAAGCACTTTTAAGGAGATTTAGGGAAGTCGGGTCAGAAAGAACCGTGTCACAATCGTCAAAAATGATCAATTGATCCTGATTCTCATAAAGGATCCGATAAAGACCTTTCGGTGTGGAAAATCCCTTTACGATGGCATAGTCGCTGTGTTCGCGGAGCTTTGCAGCTTGAAGAGCTTCCTGAACCGTATGAGATTTAGACCACCCAGGTTCACCGGTAATTATCATTGAAGGAGTGGCTCCGTCAACAACTAGGTCAACAAGGTCCTTCATAAACTCAAACCGCTGATTGATGGAGAACTTAGAAATGGAATCATCGTGACCAACACCAGAACCAATTTCTCCGTTGTCGTCTGTTTTGTCAACAAACATCGAAGGATCGGTAATTCCGAGCTTGACAGTTTTGTTCCGTGTGATCCAATGTTCTATAACCACATCACGATTCGAAGAAGCACAGAGCTTTTCGCCATTATACTGCATAACGAATTTTCCGTTTTTCTTAACGAGTTCAGCCATCTTTGACATGTTATATCCTTTTAATTCTGTTGAAAACGGGTTCATTTCCGTACAGTTATAATATAAACAATCGGCAGTCAAACGTAATCATAAACTCAAAAAGAATTGAAGGTTTTTGCTAAGCTGTTGCCCTGTATACATTTAGAACAAAAGTTTTTTAAAGGTTTTTCTAAGTCCAACCCTGCTAACAACTTAGATCATATTAGCTACAAAAATAGGGAATATAACCATAAGTTATACCCCCTATTAACTGCATTTCTATTGCTATATTAATCGAATTAATATGGTTAATTAAATGCCTTAACTCTAAATCCGACGTTTACCGATCCGTTCTTCGCGTCAATTGTTCCGCCTGTAATATCCTCGTTAAATGCGTTTACTCGATATTCAACTGATAAACCTACAGGACCAGCATCTGCCGCGACACCAAGTGCAGCAGTTCCAATTTGCTTTGCTCCATCTGTTGCAAAACCTGTATTCTGCCATCCTCCACCAATTACAAGATATGGTGAAATTCTTGTTGGAACTCTAAATACTAATCCTGTTGTAATATTGACAGTGTCATCAAAATCAAGATTAGCATAACCTACGCGGCCCTGTACACCAACATAACGACCGAAACCGTAATTTGCTGAAGCGAACAACTCGAGATTATTATCATCTTCACTTGTTACTGCTCCTTCCAACTCAGCTGTGGCAATTCCTACACCGGCTGTTGTTGTAAGAGTTCCTGCATGAGCATGATTAATACCACACACGCATGTTGAAGCAATCAAAGCTCCTATAAGACCAAATACAATAAGTGTCTTCTTCATATAACATCCCTCCTTTCTTAGTGGCTTAGCCACTGATATTTTTGTAGTAAGATTATAAGTAAGATTATAATCTATACACTGTTTTAATTTATAAAGAATCTTATAACTTTATTTATTATAACAAAAACTGCCATTAAACATAATATAAATCCATATCCTATGATGCACGCAACAGGATTTACACCACATATTACTAAACCAGTTCCGAATAGAAAAAATCCGAATAATATTGGAAGCTTTTTTTCTATTTCTTTCAATCTTTTGGAATTCATATGTATACACCCCATCATAACCATTATCCATCAATTAGTTATAAAAAAAAGGGGACAGTAATTAAACTGTCCCCTTTTAATATTTTTATGCAGAATCTAAATTCTATTAATTACCTAGAAGCAGGTGAACCAATAACATTAAGATCAGCGACCGAAATGACACCATAATATTCCGGCCTCACCATTTGCGTAGCCGCTCGATGCATAACACCCTTACGTGGCGTAAAGTCATTAGGCTCGAAGATTGTCGGTGTAACAACCAAAGGTACGTACGGAGCATAAACAAATCCGGAATCAAGGAATCCTGAACCCTTATAACCGACTAATACCTTGTCCATTGGGAAGTACGGATCCTTGTAAACTGTAAATCTGTTTGTAAGTGTTCCAACCTTTTCGATACCGAGGGAATACTGAACCTCTGTAGGATCGAATACTGCATTAGGCTTGAATGTTGCGATTGACTCAATGATTGAAGCAACCTCTGGAGATGTAACCAACCAGTTCGCACCTGACCTAAGATTTCTCTTATGGATCTCATTTGAAACTGTGATGATTGTTTCACCAAGAGTTTGATACCAATCCTGCTGAGTACCGTGGAATGATTGACTCGACATAGACTGTGACAATGTAACAGTCGAAACGACGTTGTTAGCACTCCATGAAACGTAACGTCCAATAGTTCTTGACCATGCTGCCTTAACAGCGGCGCCATGAATTAATTGTGCAAGAATATCACGATCAATTTCTGTTGAAATTATCTCGGAGAGGATTGTTGTTAACTCAACCTCTGCATCGAGAGCGTGATATGCATTCAAGTCCTGAGCAAGCTCAGGTGTCCATGTAGCTTTCAACTTACGTGTTTCAGCAGTAACCGGTACTGAACTGACTGATAAGTTGATTTCCGGAATAGCCGATGTTGATTCAAAATCACCGAGGTTATTTGTTCCAGCATCAACCGAAACGGATGTTCTTGCAGGTCCTGCGAGAATTGCTGCAGTACCTGATCCATTTGACCAAGACTTATCAATACGCGTGGGCGTAGCAGTTGTAAAGATCTGAATTAGATTTGACCCTGTAACATTTGTCATGAAAGGATCAATGTCCCATTCATAACCAGATACAGAGTGAAGTGCATTCAGCGAACGGAATGTTTTTGTTGCATCAAGATTTCTAGCATCTGTTGTAATCATTCTAATTTCATGCAATGAAGCCAAGTCTGTCGCAGCACTTGATGACATTGTGAAATTATAAGCAGACACTGCTGCACCTCCTAAGAACTCAGAGGTACCTGTTACACCTGAATAAGTCGGTGCAGTTGAACCTGTGATTTCAAAGGATCTCTTTGAGTATCCTGACTGGAGGTTATAGAAACCACCAGAAGAAGTTCCTTCACCAACACCATCCAATTGCTGGTTGTTGTTAGGTGGCGCATTTTGCATTGTACCATAGACTGATCCGCCTGAGGCAAATCCTGATTTTGCGCGATCGAACTTAAAGTCAAGATAGAAAAGCAAACCAGCAGGAAGGCTCATTGGCTGAACTGAAACTAGTTCGTTTGCCAAGAGCTGTCCAAAGACTCTACGTACAAGAGGGAAAGCGATCTTGTTAAAGTTCGCAACATTTCCTGTTTGAGCAGCCTCACCCATAAGCTGGGTACGGAGCTGAATTGCCTGGTTCTCTAAGAGACGAGCAACAATACCTGACTTCTTAACGTCAAGTTTCTTGAGAAGACCGGTCTTATTCCAACGCTCAGTGATAGTCTTCAAAATATTCTTTTGATTGACATCCTGATGACCCTTTGTCATCTCGTTAATAAAATTGTTATCCATCTTTTTATTCTCCCTTAATTCTATTTAAAAAGTTTAAAATACTTCTTTAATACCTGAAAGTTCTTCGAAACGATTTGATGTATTTTCATTGATCGAATCTAAAGCACTTCTAACTGACTTGGTATTGGGCCTACGTGTTCTATTTTTTGAAGGACGCCTTGAAGCATTTGAATATGCCTCTTTAACAACCTTATATGTTCTACCAACTTCCTTGACAGATTCACATTCATCAAGTCTATCGATAACTCTGTTCTTCTCTTCAGTTGTTAATGAAACATTACTAAAGAGCTTTGTTGCGGCACGAAGTCTTGTATTAAACAAATTGACTTCTTGGATCTTATCTCTAAGAAATCCAACTGCTTTCCCATATCTAGCATTCTCCTTCCGAAGCTTTCTATTTTCCTTCTTGAGATTAGCAATTGTTGATTCATTTGCATCATCTTCATCTTCGTCTTCATCTTCATCTTCATCGATTGAATCTTCAACAACTTCGATAATATCGTCATCATCGTCGTCGTCTTCGTCTTCATCTTCGTTCTCTTCAATTTCTTCGTCATCATCTTCGAAATCATCAGCTTCGAAGCATTCTAACTCATCTTCCGACTCATCATCGTCACCCACATCCAGATCGTCATCTTCATCTGAATATTCGTCGTCATCTTCAGTGAACTCATCAAGTCCAGCTTCAACAACTGCAGGTCCGTCGCCTTCGTCAGAAAGATTATCACCAGTATCGCCTGTCGCAGGAAGGTTCTCACCTGGTCTCTTACTTTCACCATCTTCATCATATCCAGTCGGTTGGTCGTCACCAGACGCGAGGGTTTCATCCATCTTCTCAGCTACTGATTCTGTGACTACCTTCTTAATTGCTGGAGTCAATGCTTCGGCAAGAGTTTCCTGTGCAGCACTCATTACTGATGCTTGCATTTTGCGAGCTTCTTCAACTGCTTCCGTCGCAATGTCTTTCTTTTTTGCCATTTTGAAAATCTCCTTGTTTATATACAACTATAACACATTAAAATAAATATAGTTTTATTTTCTTTTAATACGAATCATTATTTTTTATTCCTTGATCCTGTTTTCTTATGTCACTTTCCTGATTATCTTTCTCTTTTTAGTAGGTTGTCTAGGTGTTTTCTTTTTTGACTCCTTTCCTTTAGAAGCAAGATACTGTGCTAAAATCTTTTGATGTTTAGTAGACATTTCCATACTTGCTTTTTTATCATTCTGCATACCTTGTTCTGTAAATCCTACAGAAACAGATTTACCTAATAGCTTTTTGAAAATATCAGTAATACCTTTTGCAAAACCACTATCACGATATAGCTCCCAAGGCTTATCATGATCAACTAAAATATGATACCAATTATCGCCATCACCATAATCACTATGTACAATTGTTATACCACTGACTTTAGCAACGTCGTCTCCAAGCACTCCATCTTCTGCATACCTTCCATCACCTTTTAGCTGTATATTTTTTCTTATATTTAACTTATACTTTTTGTCAATTGCAGCTTCATTTAGATTTTCTATCATAATTTTATCTGAATCTAATTTATCAATTTCTACTCCTTCTTTAATTGATTTCAGATTAGCCATAGCTTCTTTAAGCCATTTTATATAAATCTTTTTCGTACCAGCATCAATTGTACCGGCATGTGATACTGCTTCTTTCATTTTGAAAAGTATTTGTTTGGTATCATTAATCTTTTTAATATTAGGCGAATTACCTTCTTGAACAACGGTATCTGTGCCATGTATTTGTAATGATGCATCATTGCCACGATCCCTAACTTCCTTTCTTTCCTCTGTTTCCTCTATATCTTCTTCACGAGCCTTTTTAAGATCTTTTTCATTCTTATCTTCGTCTTTTAGTTTTGCATTCTTTGATGGCTCTTCTTCATCACGAAGTGCTAATGCATCTTCATGACCAGCATCAAGTTCTTCAGCAAGAACTTCGAGAACAAGTTTTTTAAGCTCTGACTTCTCAATCTTCATTATAACTCTCCGATTCTAAAAATCTCTTCCATCTGAAAATTTCTTGCGCCTGCGTTTTGCTCTCTTCTTATCAGAAGGTTTCTGGTAATAATCCCATTTTCTAATTTCTATAATACGATCTTCTTTCTTCAATTTTCGCTTGAAGCGTCTAAGAAGATTTTCTACATCTTCCCCTTTTCTAGCTTCAACTTTTAAAGCCATATTTGCCTCTTCTTTCTCTTTATATTTCCTTTTGTTCATTACACCCTTACTTTTTCTAATTTGGCAACTCTTCGTTCTCTTCTATCATTTATACAAATTCCATGTGATGTTAGAAATTTTACCATCTTTTTATAAGAAACACTATGATCCCCGCCCTTATATACATTTTTCAAGAAATGTTTTAATGTCTTTGAATCAATTTGTTTTTTTGAAGAAACTTCTTTGCTTGTATCTTTTAAAATTTTATATGCATCTTTAGGACTACTATAACTTTCCTTAGAATATGCTAAGTTCGCTTTTGTTACGCCAAGATGTCCATGTTTATTATAAGAAGAAGGAGAACCTGAATCAATTTCATTTAATCCCATAAATATGTCTACCTGACGTTTTATAAGTGCTGATATGTTTTGTTTTTCGATATTTTCTAAAACTATCCAATCTGGTTTTATATCTATTGTTTCTTGACTATCCCCAATTCTTATTTGCAATGGATCATTAGAAACAACCCAAATTTGATTATCACCTGCTAAAGCCTGAATTTCCATTGGTGCAAAAGTAGTTAAAAATGCTTTGTCAACAACCCCACCTTTATTTTGTTGATCATCGCGCCTTATAGCAATTGCTTCTTCTATTTCGTCATAGATATTCATTTCTTCAGCTTCCCCTTCTTCCTGTTCATATCCGTTTGGTAATAAGCCAGGTTCAAAATATTTATGCTTCTTTAATTTCTTTTTCATATTCTTGTTTTATAACATCCGGATTTATTTGTGTTGATTGGCCTTTTGTTTCAATTCCCCATTTTTTGTTAGTATCAACTAAAGTCTCATCCATCATTTCCATCATAGATGAGTAATCAATTGCTGACGGGTCAGCTGCCATTTCTTTTTGTTCCCTAGTTAACTCATCTTCTGCTATATTTTTCCAATCAATTGGGGGTGTACTTCTAATATTTGTTGATAATATTTCAGCAGGGTTTACTTCTTGTTGATGAGTAGCATATTGTTTTCCTCCTGCAGTTTCTATAAGAGCTTCTGTTCCTTCTGCATTTTCATATGCTTCATCATCATCAAACTCAAAATTCAATGCTGCTTGATCACGTTCACTTAAAAAATTATCATCTAATATATTCTTAGCTTTTAAACGGCCGCGTTGGTTTGCTTCATTAACATTTTGACTTTTTGGCTTTTGATCGGAAATATCTATATTATCAGACTCAAAATTTCCCTTTCTTTGTTCAAGCATAAGATCATATGCCATATTCTTTATTTCTTCTTTAACAACCTTACGTGTATACTTTGCAAGTTTCTTATTTTGTTCGAAAATAGTTTTTTTAATCACAGGCACCAATGATTTTGTAACTCTAATAACAATTTGTTCTATTAAATCTGTCTGGCTGACTTGTTTTCTTTTATGCATCGTCTACCTCTTTCCGTAATTTGAAAATTGTTTTATAAAGGTCTTTTATTTCATCTTCAAGACCATTTGAAATTCTGGTGGCCTTTCTAACCTCGGAATTTACTTGAGGAATACTTTCAATTCGTTTTAAATGTCTATTTAATTTATTTACATTAACTAACGCTCTTTTGATTCCCAACATTTATTTAACCTTTATTTTTTGTTTTTTAAGTGCCTTTATTACATTACTCATTGAAATTATAATATCTTTTTCCCCTGACATTACTTGACCAACAACCATATTTAAATGATGTAAACTAATTTTTCCTTTTTCGACCAATTTTGGATAGCTCCATTTTAGTTGATCAATTATCATATTTATTAGTTGTCTTTCAATATCTGGATCGATATCTGATGGTGATTTCATACCTTCACTATTTCCATGATACTGATTTGCGGATCTAGTTCCTGTTATTTGCCCTATAGTATCACTGACACCAAATACTCCAATTGGTCTAGTTCCCCCGCCACCGGGATGAGCTAAACCAGTTATTCCTCCATCAAGTACTTCTACAATTGTTCTAAGTTTCATTTTAGTAAGATTAGCCTTGATCTGTCCGATATGACCGGGCTCGTATATATTTTAATACATTCTTAGGGCTAACGCCTGAGACGCGGGATTGACGCATTAGTTTAACAATAAATTCAAGAACTTTTGGCCCAATTATCCTTGCAATTTCCTGTTCTTTCTCTTTGCCTTCAAAAAGTTCAACCCACTCATTATTCAATTTGTTCATTTAAAAGTCCAAGTCTAAATCTAACATCTCATCGAGTATTTTTTCCAAATGGAAATTACGATTGTTAGATACCAAAGTCATAAATTCATTATTTTCTTTTAAATGCATAAACGCATTAGATGTCGACGGATTAGAAACCATATCATAACAAATCATATTGAAATCATCTTCAACCATGTCGTATCCTTCATTAGTTTTAGTTGTTGAACCTAGACCTCTTGAAGAGATACCTAATTTAACACCTGCTTCAATTAATGAAGCTAATATTTTTCCCTTAGGTGTATCTAATACTTCAATTTCACCTAATAGTGAATCATCGTCCCACCATGTTTTAGAAAGTATATGAGAAGTATTTTCCAACTGAACAATAGGTGAATCAGGATGGTCAAGTTCACCTAATGCTCTTCTATCCTTAATAGAATCTTGCATATTGTCATCTTCACGTTTCAATAATGCCATCGGATAAATTCTATTATTTGCATTAGGCGTATTTGCCTTCTGAATGACCCCTGTCATTTTTAAGAGTCCAGAATCTGACTCAACGACTTCGACATCATTGGCTTCGAAGATTTTGAACTCTCTTAATAATTGTTTTTCCATTATTTTCCTCTATTTAGTTTCCTTGTCCACCAAGTTGTTTAAGCCAAATACCAATTCATTTTGCTGACCATACACAACCTCTTTACCACCCATTTTTATTGCTAATGTTTTTAATCTTGCTTGGGATCTACCAGAATGTCCTGCTACATCCATATGTCTATCATCAATAGCTTTATTCAAATTTTCTGAATCTTCATCAGCAGCTTTTCTATATTTTTCTCTTTCTATTTTAGAAGCAAACTTAAATACTTTTTGACCAACCATTTTCCTTTGTAACGCATGAGCGGATCTTATTCTGGATTTCATATTTTGAGCAATCGTTCTTTTAGGACCTTCCTTTAAGGTTCTCCCGTCAGATGATTCAGACCCTGTTGTAGGTACTCTATCGAGTTCAACTTGTTTCTGGGCAGCTTGTTGAGCTTGATATATTTTGATCAAAAGCTGATCAAGATGTTGTATTAATCCTGTAACTCTATTCAACTCTGCTTTAGCTCTCTTCATTCCGAACTTAAGAGTTTTATCATCTAATTTAAGACCATCACTCATAAATGCTCTTGCATAATTAAATGATAAACCAATAACCTTAACGATATTGTCAAATAAAGCCATTACTTCAGCAGGATCATTCTGTTCTACAATGAGCTCAGTAAGATTCTCAAGCACCATTGATTCTAACATTTGTTCAACATCTCTTCCTTCAAACTTAGAAAGTGTATTATCATTAGAACCACCTAAGGAATTATTGTTCTTACGTTTTTTATTTCTTTTCTTAGTTTGTTTAGGATCCAAGTCACCTGAAACAGTAAGAGGGCCACCTGAATATGTAGCAATATTACCTACTGCTGTAGCATCAACGACCAAATCCTCTGTTTCTATTATTTTTACACGATCTGTCATTTATTTTCCCTTACTTAAGCGTTTTCTGTTCCGCCATGTCACGCAGCGGCTTCTGTATTTTTAATAAATTCATCAATATTTGCGGGTGCTAAAGATCTTGGATGTAGGGCTAGTAAATCTTTATTAGCTGCTAATTCAACAAGCTCTGAATTACCTTCACCTATAGTATAAGGATTACCGGGAGTAAAAGCATCAATATGTGAGGCTTTATCTGGTTGACCCTTGTCCATTGGGAATGTTTTTTGATGTGCCCCTTGTTGTGCATCATTCAAAGGTTCAGTACTATTATATATGTTTTGTTCTTTTGCTATAGACATTAATAATCACCTCCTAATATAATCTCAAACAACTAAGAAGTTCAAATCCTAATATAATATTTGCCATATTATCAGTTGAAAGTTCTTCTTTGCAATTGATTGCTGTAAGTTTTTCTTTTGCCATATCGACTTTTTCAACTAAGTCCGAATCATCAATATTATCCTTCTTGTCCTCTATTATTTCTACAATCGTATTAATCTTTTTCTCAGCCCACCTTCTAAATGATTTTTCTGAGTCAGCCGTGAAGAACTTAGAGATAAACTCATTACCTTCAGGTGTGAGTCTACTACCATAGTGTTCTTTGAATTTTCTCATTGTTATCATTGCAACAAGTCTATCCTCTTGAATTTTCTCTGGAGTTCTCTTCTTAAACTGAAGTGATTTAATATTTTCAATTTTTTCGCCTTCATTATTATTAACAAAGTGTTCCATAACCGCAGATTCACAATGAATACGTTCCTCAGCAGATAATGTTTCCTCAGTTAAAGCCAGAATATTAAAACTGGCAAACACTTTATAATTATCCAATTTAGCATTGAATAATTTCTTTCTGTTACAAATGCTGTCGATCTCCCTAATGATTCCATTAATATCTTTATTAAGACGCTCATAGTCAATATCGGCATGTTCGTTTAATAAATGACGCAAGAATCGACCAGCATAATACGCATTATTAACTTCAGTATATAATATTGGAGCATATACCTTATGGTAAACTTCGCGTATATATGTTGGATTATCTACAAACCACTTGGACATAATCTGAAATAGTGATGATGCTTCGTTTATACGATTCATAACAGTCGCTTCAGAAACACCTCTTGACAGTACTTCAAATATAATTCCTACATTACGAATCTTATTATGTTTCATTTATTCTTCTCACTTAGTTTAATATCTTACCTGCGATTCTTCCCTTTTCTAACTATTGTCTTTATAAATATAGTTTATAATAGAATAGATTTAATTATAAGTCTTTGAATATCTAGGTTCTTTATATTTAAATCTTTTAGTTGGTACTTCACCTTCATCTAATGTTTCCAACATCAATTCAATGTCTCTATTATACTTAAAAGTATCACCTACAAGATGTGTTTCTTGAAAACCGTCCGATATAGCATTCGCAAAGGCGTCTCTTCTTTTCCTTTTACGTTTATCAGGCTTACGCAATGAATTGTCATAATTGGAAATATCCTTCATACCCGGTATTGTTCTAGTTCCTGCAGGATCAGGTGGTAACATTGGATTTCCCCCAGTTCCTTTTCCAGTTTCAGTACTTGGAGATGCAGATGGTTGTTGTTGTTGTTGATCTTGATTATTATCTGAATTACTACCAAATTCATCGGCTGGTGGGTCTCCTCCTTCTTCTTGTAATTGCGCCAATACATACTTCTTCCTTGCATCACTATAAAGATTCTTATCAATTTGTGCAATCTCATGATCTGACATCTTAAGTGTATCCTTCTTGATCGTTGTATCATCCATAAGAGTAGATTCACTCTGTTGTACAGCAAGGTTAAATCTCTTTTCAACCAGATCTAACTGCATCATCTCCATTACTGTAGATGGATTGGTTAACCTAAGAGTAAAGTTATAAAGATCTTCTTCCTGAAATCCTCTTAAATGAAGATGGATAAGAGCCATCTTACCCAGTTCTGAAACAACAATCTTCTGGATTCTCTGGATTGTTCTAGCAAATTTAATATCTTCTTGAGCTAATGTTCCCTTGCCACCAAGATCTTCTTCAGACTGAAGATAAGATTTTGGAACCCCTAAAGCAATAAACATTTTCTGCTGGATATATTGAATATCATCAATATCTCCCTGGTTTGTTCCCCCAGGTAATGTTTCAATACGAGAACCACGGTCACCTCTAACTGGAATGAAGAAATCCTCATCGATACTGTTCATAACAAATATACCAGAATCTACAGCAAAGTTATGTCTATCATCTTCATTATTGTTACCTACAACTGTCATACAATAAACATCTTCTGAAATATTTTCTATTATTTCAATATTAGTTACTTTATGATTATAACTTATTGCTGATTTTTTGAAATCACTGAAATTACTATATCCATATATTTCTCTAATCTTTGTTGCAAATGTTCTTGGATTAAATTTATTTATTTTTCTTGTATTTTCGTTTTGCATTAATTTAATAAATTTTATATCATTCTTAAGTTCATTTACCAATTTATCTCTAGTTAATGTATTATTTTTACATAATTTATCTTTAGCAATTTCTATACATTCTTCCGGAATATTCCATTTCATTGCATTACTATAAAGCTCTCTATTTTCTTTTACAAAATTCTTATGATGAACAGTAGGTTTTTCTATAATCTTATACTCTTCATTATATATGTCTTTAGCAATAAGTTTATGTGTATATTCATATTTCTTTTCACTTGGATCATAAATTCTTTCATATCCCTTTTTATCTTTATTTGTATAAAAAGGCATTAATGAATCATTAATTGTTAATTGATCTGCTCTTTTATTGCTTCCATCTCTTAGCATAAATGGATGTTCAGGTGCAGAATCTATATATTTTTTATTATCAAGGTGCACTCTAATAAGTTTTTTAGCTACATAATTTTTACCACACCATTTAACTTTGCCAGGTACAATTTTATTTGTTTCATCCTGAACAGAATATACCCAATTTTCTATACCATTATCATAATCATTTGCCAACTCTTTTATTGTTTTCTTTTCACCATTCAATAAAGGAATTTCGGTATATCCAGCAATAGGCATAGGATTAAAACGGTAGTCAATTTGGCCTGTTGATTCTGTAATAAGCGGTGTTCTCTTCAATGCATCTCTTGATGATAAGATATATTGTTCAACATCATTTGGAGGAATGTTTGCAACGTCAACATAGAAAACTCTTCTTTCAGGTGCTCGAACAATTCTATAAATCATCATAGCATCTTCACCTAATTGAAGCTGTTTCCAAATCTTTCTAGCAGGGTCAAGAGCAGATCTACCATAAGGTAGATACCTATCATCACCTAAAATTCTCATATGAGATATCTGGAAACTTTCAAATGTTGTATTTCCTTGTGCAGTCCATCTGAATCTGAGACTATTAGGATCACCATCAAAACCTTCTTCTCTTTCAATCTCCACCACAGGGAGTGCTATAGACCCTAATACACCATCTTTTTCAACGATATCAAGGAGGTTGAAGTGGTCACCATACTTGACCATGTTACGGATCCACTGCCATAAGTGGAATTCAATATCCAATCTCTCATAGAATAATTCTTCAAGCTCTCGTTGGATTCTCTCATTATTAGATTCTATACGGAGAATCTCATCCAATTCCGAATATGTACATGCATCATCGGCATAAATATTCAATGCCTGTGATACTTCAGGTGATTGATCCATCTCTTCATAATCTTTAACTCTCTCATTTCTTTCTATCCCACCTGCTAAAGCTTGGTTATAAAGAGAAGTTGCAGCTCTCGAGAATGTATCGAACACGCGTCGTTGGGCCCTGATGCCAGGGCGCTCTGTTGGATTTTTCCACTTACCTTGTGTTCCTGATAAAACTTTTCTTAATGTTTCAAGTCTAGTTGCCATTTATTTTATTCCTATCTATTTATTCATTATTCTAAGTTTTGATATATCTAAGTCAATAGCTTTTCTGCCATACCATTTGTCATTAATAATGAGTCTTATTCTTTGCATACCACCACCCGATAATATAACATTTTTTACACCTTTCGATTTAAGATATTTTCCAATCATCTCCATTGCTTCTTTATTGGGTGCTTTCATTGTAGATGACAGAACATGATCGGATTCGTTTATTTTATCCATTCCGTCCATCATTTCTACTACTTCATTATAATTATCCAATTTTTCCATCCTCATTCAAAAATTTATCTTATGTAGAAAGTTTTGCAACAATAGCCATTTCTCTACGCTTCTTGGCAGATTTTCCTTTAAATTGTGGTGCATCAGAATCTTGGAAATCTTTTATAACTGCTTTCATACTTGCTTTTTTAATATTGATCCCTTCTTTTACTTCTGTACCAGTCTTTAATATTTTTGCTTTATCAAGTTCTATTTGTTCTCATTCCAACTGCACTACCTGTTAATATGGCACCAAATGCCAAATGAAATAATCCGCCTCCCATAAGGGTGAACGGGTCGTGTTGCCCGGTGAGTTTCTTCATCAATTCCATCTGAACTAATACGTGTTCTGTAGAATTTATAATTTCCATAAATTGTGCTATATCTGGTCGGTTTAATCCGTACCAGACCGGCACAAATAAGAAATCATAAAAACAAATTAAAAGGTACACAGACAAGGCGGCCCATCGCCAAGTCATTGTACTCTTTTCAATATCAGATAACATTAGCAGACTGCTTCCTTACACATAGTAGCATCTACTCCCCAAACACACAGGCCTATAAATCCTATTACTCCAATTCCTATCCATATCCATTTATTTTTTCCTCTTCAACACGCGATAGATGTGTCGCCGGGTGAGACCCCACGACTTGACCAGATCGGAAATATTTCGGCCATTAAACTGCGCCCTGATCTGTTTATTTCGATGTTCGAGGGCTGGGGTCCGCTTGATGTAGTGATCTCGGCCCCCGAGCTCGGCATAGATTTTCAAGCTCACATATTCGGCGAGGATAGTGCTATCGGCCTCGGGAAGGTTGCGCGCAGCCATGTAAAAGACGATTGTAGAAGCGATCTCCTGAACGACGTCATCGCCCTCATCGGTTGAGCTCAATGTATGCTCCAGTCGGTCGTCAGGATTTCCAAAATTTTCTTATTGTCCTGTTTGATCTCGCCCACATCTTCAGAGATCGCGCGCTGCTGGACCTCAATCACGGCAATCTCAACTTCGTTCTCGACCACCTGTTCGATGGCAGCGGTGTTTTTTGTCACCTGAGTGTCCGTACCGGACGCCCACCAGACCGCCCCCGCAGCCCAGCCCAAAACGGCAATTCCGACCGCAGGAACAATCCATTGGTTTTTTACCATTGGCTCACAAACCCTCCGCGCGCCCGGCTTCGAGTCCTCTTGGCCGGTGGTGGTATCAGTCCATCCTCTTTTGAATTATCGATTGCCCCTGCCGATTCAAACAGGGATTTGTTGCGCGGACAGACCGATTCCTCGAGATTATTCCAGTCGATCTCTCGATAGCGATTGATCCCGAGATGATGAGCAGCAGCGAGGGCGTAGACGGTGCAATCGAGGACCTCGTTACGCTTGCGATGGGGCTTGATCCATTCATGCCTCGGATGGCCCTTGTGATATCGCGTTACCAACTTCTCACTGGTGAGCTGTTCGTAAAACTCACTCGAAAGGTCGCGCGAATAATGGAGAGATCCGGGGCCGGTTTCAATGCCGAAGCAGCCGTAGATATACCCCTTAGCCGTATCTGAGCCGACCGGAAAGACCCGCGCGGATCCGCGCAGGGTCTTGCCCTTGGTTGTTACATCGACGAACGACGGCCGGCCATAGATCGCCTTGTTCCTGATACTCTGGCCCTTGATCGCGATGATGTGTTTACGCCGGCGGCAGAATTCATAGACCGTCTGGGTGTAGTGGCCGCCAGAATCGACGGCGACCGCTGCAATCGATAATGCCTCGCCAGACTCATGCTGTATCGGCTTTTTCAGATATTGTTCGAGCTCGGTCCACAGCTCCCGGCTTGCCGGCTCGCCGTGGAGGACGTGCCAATCGATCACCCACGCCTCGAGATCCCGCCCCCATGCCCAGACAACGACCTCGAGGCGATTGTCCTGGACATCGACCCCGGCGGTGAGGACCAGACCGCCCATCGGGACTTCGCGCAGTCGGTAGGGCTCGGCGCGGTTCTCAAGCTCATGGGGCTCGATCCTGTTGGCGGCCTCATCCCAGCACTCGCCGAGGGCGGTGTTAATGAAGGTTTTCAGGAGATTTTGATCCCTCTGTGCTTCGAGCCATTTTTCGACCAGATCGGGCCAGGTCTCCCAAGGAGAATAGAGCGAGCTGATGTGATAACTCCGGCGTCGGCCGTCCTTGTCGTTTTCTGCTGCCTCGGCGCGCCATTCCCCGGCAGCCATCATCGCCGGCTTGTGGTTTTCGGTGATGACACCACCGCAATGCGGACAGGCATATATCACCGTGTCGGGCTTGTGACCGTTGTCGTCAGACTGCCATTGGATCTGCTTCCACTGGAGGGGTTGCATTTCATCGCAGTGCGGACAGGGTAGATAATAGCGACGCTGATCGCCCTTTTTGAATTCGCGCTCAATTCTCGAGACATCTTTCGTCGTTGGGGTTGAGCCGATCAGGATCTTACGCCTCGCGAATGTTTTTGTGCGATTGAGCGCGAGCTCGATCGGATCGCCTTCATCATCTACGTCGTAGGGATAAGCATCGACTTCATCGAGCAGCAGAAACCGAACCGGGGCCGACCTCAGATCGGCGGCCGAATTTGCCCCGGCGATAAAGAGCACTCCACCATCAAAATTCTTAGCAAGCGTCGTATTACCCGAATCGCGAGCTCTGGGGTCGGCGACCAGCCCGGTGAGGACCGGCATATCCTGAATCATTGTTGCCAGCCGTTGTTTTGAGTAGCGTTTGGCGAGCCCTTGGGTCGGCTGCACCATCATCGCCGGCCCCGGGGCGCGGTGGATGATGTAGCCGATCATGTTGGTTAGGGCTTCGGTAAAGCCCAATTGCGCGCCCTTCATTAAGACGACGGTCTCAACCCTCGAGCTCGGCGAGAAGTCGTCGAGGATCTCTTTCAAATAGGGCGTTCGATCAGTGCGCCATCGCCCCGGTTCGGCTGCATAGGTCTGGTTGAGAATGCGATGTTGATCACACCAGGCGGCGAGGGGTTCGCGCGGATCTTCACGAAGGCCGTCGAGGATGGCGGTCCGCGCAAGAGCACCTCCGTCGGCGACGTTCACGCTGCGACCTCTTCCTGCTGGTTTTCTTCGATCTGATCACCAAGGGCTGCGACATCTTCGAGCATCACGGTGACCTCGGCCTCAAGCATCTCGTGGATGACCAGACCATCATCAACCGTCACCAGCTTGCTCGCAATCCGATCGGGCATTGTCAGCATGGTGTTGCGGATCTGTCTCGAGGCGGTATAGATCTCCCGACGCACATCGCCCGCGCGGACGAGCTCGCCACGCATCTCCATCTCGGTCATTTCTGCGATATTAGCCTGAGCTGCGGTGAGCCTTGTTTTTTCAGTGTGGGAGTCGGTATTGGCCACCGCCCCAAATGCGCGTTCACGCAGAAAGCGTACATAGCCCTGAACTGTTGCGATCAGATCATACCGACCGCGCTCTGCCCTTGGTATCACGCCATCGTTAGCCAGCTGCTGCACTCGGCGATCGGTAAGATCCAGTAACTTTGCAATCGTTGTGACCGGATAGGTCAGACGCTCTGCCACGGTTTTTCGCTCTCTGCGTGAATAGCCTGCTGGCCGGTATAGTCCTGCCAGCGTTTAACAATTACATCGCAGTAATGTGGATCAATCTCCATGCCATAGCACTTACGTTTTGTCTTTTCACAGGCTATTAGTGTTGAGCCAGAGCCAAGAAAGAAATCAATAATCAAGTCACCATCTTTTGATGAATTATCCGTTGCCCTTAATACTATTTCTACTGGCTTCATTGTCGGATGCAATCTGTTTGCCGCTGGTTTATTCTCAAGCCATAAGGTTGATTGGCTTTTATCCCCATACCAATTGTCCGACTTCCCTTTGATGTGGCAATAAAAAATTGGTTCGTGTTGGAACTTGTATCTTCCAAACCCCCATGCAAATGTATTCTTTCCCCAGATGATTTGATTTCTGACCTCAATTTCATGATCTTTTAATGCTTGTTGTGTTACCATTTGCCATGCAAAGGCGTGGCATACATACAATGACCCCCCCCTTTTGACTGAATTTTTGTAATTCCCAAACGTATCAGATAAGAATTTTATGTATTCATCTTCAGACATCGCATCAGATTTGATTGTCAATTTTTCTTCTGTATATCCCTCATAATCAACATTGTAAGGAGGATCTGTAAACACCATATCTGCCTTTTCTCCGCCCATAAGTGCCTCAACGTCCGCTTTTCTTGTTGCATCGCCGCATAACAGCCGATGTTCACCAAGTACCCATATATCCCCTGCCTGGCATATACTTTCCACTACCTCCGGTATGGCATCCTCATCGGTCAGCCCCTCGATCTCAATCAGCTCCGGCTTGAGTAACTCCTCCAAAGTATCTACATCAAAGCCGAGCAGATCTATATCGACCCCATCTGTCTGCAGCCGATCTAGCTCGGTTGCCAGTAGCCCCTCATCCCAGCCGGCGTTCATAGCAATCTGATTATCAGCAATCACCAAGGCGCGCACCTGGACGTCGCTCAAATGGTCGAGCGAGATACAGGGCACTGTATCCATCCCCAGTGCCTTCGCTGCATAGAGCCGGCCGTGACCGGCAATGATCCGCTGATCCCCATCAATCAGGATTGGGTTGGTAAAACCGAATTCTGAAATCGATCCTGCAATCTGCTGGATCTGATCTTCGCTGTGTGTTCGAGTGTTGTGCTCGTACCCCTTCAGCGACTCAATATGTAGATTGCTTATCTCCATTATTCCTACCGAAACGAAACCCTTACCCGGCCCCTGTGACTAACAAAATTCGGCGCGCTACGTACC
>Ga0080013_1000060_pt1 | contig 143640 bp, 175 predicted proteins | sample ETNvirenome_6_85_FD_69236 | JGI IMG/M metagenome (GOLD analysis project Ga0080013, IMG submission 69236) | Marine viral communities from the Pacific Ocean - ETNP_6_85 (SPADES assembly) (version 2) | ecosystem: Environmental > Aquatic > Marine > Oceanic | place: Pacific Ocean | collected...
TGAAGCAATATCGTTTTTTATTGATTGTGTTACTATGTAGGAAGCATTACCCGGCGATACAGTGAAAGTACCATTTACTGTAGTAGTTCCTGAAAGTAAAGTTGTACCTCGCACATCTAATTTTTCAGTAGGTGAATCTGTTCCTATGCCTACATTTGTGCCATCCCACACGAAATTAGCAGAGCCGCCAAATGAACCACCATCATTGAATTGAACATAAGTATCAGAACCGCCCGGACTCGTACTACCGGCGGTCGCTTGCCAACTGCAGGTACCATCGCCATCTTCACGCAAAAACTTCGTACCTCCCCCTTCGCCTGTAGACTTGACAGCAGTACCTTCATAATTAGTTGCATCTGCTAAATCAAATGCGGGTGTAGTATCTGAACCTCCTAGTGACAGAGTTACTCCACCGTAATTTACAGATGAATTAGCTAATGAAGAATTTGGTATACTTGAAAGACCGAGTTGAATTGTACCGGCACTTGTGATGGGAGAGCCTGAATCGATGTCAATCCCATCGTTTCCACCTATGGCTACACTAGTTACGGTCCCTGCATTGCCAGCTTGCCAACTCGAAGTTCCATCTCCATCTTCTCTTAAAAACTTAGAACCTCCAGTTTCACCAGTAGACTTAACAGCTGTCCCTTCATAGTTAGTTGCATCAGTTAAATCAAATGCGGGTGTTGCATCTGTTCCTCCTAATGATAAGCTCACTCCTCCATAACTTACTGATGAATTAGCTAATTTAGAATTTGCTATGTTTGAAAGACCAAGTTGAATTGTACCATCGCTAGTAATTGGAGAGCCCGAATCGACATCAATCCCATCGTTTCCACCTATAGCTACACTAGTTACGGTCCCTGCACCTGAATCTAATTGGGTTGTTCCCCAGTATAAATTAGAACCTGATGCCCAGACTGATTTATATCCCGGTGCATCTGTAATACTTCCACTCGATAATGCAATAGCACCTGATACTTCCAGTTTAGCTACTGGTGCAGTTGTGCCTATACCTACACCAGTACTATTTATTCTCATTCCCTCTGTAAGGGTGCCAGCTTTCATTTGACTAAGTGCTAAGTACCCATCTTCAGTAGCATCGGTATAATCATCGATTCCAGATAAAATTTTACCATAAGTAGTTTTATTGCCTAGATGGTCATTCATCTGGAAATTAAGATGAGTGTGGCTTCCTTCGTGTGCGGATGCTGGGTTATGCCAAAGGTCTATTCTTGCGGATTGGTCTCCAGCTCTATTACCCTCAAATAATGCTGTAAAGTTGTCAGTGGAATCTATTACGTGGAAGATAGGGTCGCTACCAGTTGAGGTGCCTGAAATTAAACATACATTTCCATCAGAACTATCACCTCTAACATCTAAGTTCATTGTGGGTGCAACTGTACCTATGCCTACACCATCTTCATTAATTGTCATTCGAGCAGTTAAAGCACCACCAGAATCAGCAGCCGTTGAGAAGGTTAATTGTCCTTCGCTAGACCCTCCTAAATAAGAACCCTTAATTATAGCCCTATCTGTGCCAGTATCTCCGAACACAATAGAACCGCCCTTATTTGATGCCGCTGCTATATCTGACCCAACTCGTATAGTAGCACCTTTAGCTGCTACTCCAGCTACGTCAGTTCCTACTACATCTAACACTTGAGCAGGGTCAGTTGTGCCTATGCCTACTTTACCACCACCAGCGATACGCATTCTTTCAGTATCGTTAGTAGCAAACTTCATTGGGATATTCTCATATCCCCAAATATTATTTTCATCATCCGCATTACTATGAGCAATTGCTAATCTAGAACCATCAGCGTCATCGGCAATTAATAATCCATTAACTACAGAACTATTATTAGTGTTTTTTAATTTTAAAGAAAATTTACCAGCTACACTACTTGTTAATACTAATTTTTCATCAGTACTATCATATGTCATCGCAGAAACGCCACCAAAAGCACCAGCATTGTTATATTGTATGTAAGTATCAGAACCACCGGGTGTGCCACCACCACCGCCACCTGCTGCCGTAATTGTAACTGAACCCGTTCCCACAGTGGGTGAAAGGGTAATATTATCTCCAGCAACTAATTTTGAAACACCTATGGCACTAGAACTAGTTATATATTTTTTGATTGACTTTTTACCGTGCGGTAATATTCTTCTAGATAATGGCATACATAATACCTACGTGACGTAGGTTAAAAAAGTTTGTGGGGATTTATTATACAGAATCCCCAATCTGTTTACCGTGCTCCTAAGAGCTGATTTTATTCTATCTAAGTGTTGATGACAACTACTCCAGTTTCAGGGTGGATAACCTTTAGTCCATATCTCATAGACATATAGGAACCAACAATACCAAAACCGGGATTTGCTTCTTCAACAGTTAGTGGGCGTCTCTCGACATAAGCTAGCTGTTTAACACTGGAATCAAAGATACCAAACCTTGAGGAAGGTATCCAAGCACTAGTGTAAACATTTAACCCATAGATTTGTCCAACCAAACCATTCACAGATGTGTCTTGGAATCCACCAAGATTACCACCGCTATTACGTGGAGTTGCACTCCCTAGCGATGCTGCAATAGTAAAGTCAGCAAGGTCCAATAGAGACTTGTAGTGTGCAGGTGATATAAATATCGTATCTGCATTGTATCCCATATTACCAATCAATTGGATTGCGTTAGTAACATCGGCAAGTCTAATTGCTCCTGCTGCACCGGACGTAGCTGCGACATAGTGACTTTTCTCTAATTGTGCATCTGATGTTAAACCATAGCTGTACAATCGTCCACTGCCTACTGTACCACCACTACCAATGAAACCACCATATATATTGGCGGAAAAATCAGTAATCGAGTCTGATGCAGGTCCTTCTGCTGAACCAACACCGATAGCTGAACCTCCAAGTCCAGTACCTAATGTTGAATCATCAAGACCTAACAATGCGTAAACAATGTGTTTCTCAATATGTCTGTCAACTGCTCTGCGTGCTTCATTAAGGGCCAACTCAACTTCGTTGAATCGGGAATCCTCAATCATTCTACGGGTAACACCTACTGCAATACCCCACTCTTTAACGCTAACTCTCTCGGAGCGCATCTTTGTGTGTTGGTATTTAGGGGTGCTTCCTTCATCTATCTGTTCCATAACCATTGATGGAAGACCAAATGTAATATCTATGTCTCCACCAGTATCTGTGACCATACGTTCTGTGAACAAACTTACTACGGGGATATCAGTTGTCCTGTAATCCACGAGTGCGTCTTTATAATCAATAAGGACTCTCTCTCCCGTACCGCCTGTTGCTTGGTATGACCCAGTGTTATTGGATGTTAATAAACCTTCTTGTGCTGTAACCATTTAAATCACCTATCCGAAAATCACCTTCTTTAGAGCTAACCCATCGCCTCCAGCGAGGGCACTACTCTCTACGTACGTTGCTACTGCTTGACCAGAAGCTGCCGTTGTTCCTGCATTTTGTAGATACATCAAATCTGTACCCAAAAAGCATCTCGCACCGGGGTTAATTGTTCCTGAACAATATGTTTTTAGAACAACTCCTTTACCAGTTACCAAATTTACTATATTACCAGATGTTGCTGCTGTAAGCGATACACCAAGTCCGTGATTTCCACTGACTAGTGTTGCTATTACTTGACCATTTGTAGTTAGTCCTACATAGTCACCTGCAGCAATTGTCTCGTTAGCAATAAATGGTAATATACGGGCTGGTGCGCCCCCATCGTTAACTATTATTTCGTCTGCCATAATTAATCACCTTTTATTTTACTTCCCTTCCTGAAAATTTTATTTCACCATTCTTCATAGAAAATAGTCTTTCTGTTTCAGGTTCGGCCTCTACGGCCTTTTCGTCTGAATCTTTTGCAATACCTTTTCCGAAAGTTTTTTCGGTTTCAGGCATAGGCATCGATTCTAATGCTTCATAAAACCCTGAAAGTTTTGTATCTTCCCATTGAGCTAATTCTTCACTACGTGAATCCTTTTTATCCTCTTCACATCTTCCTAATAGCAATTCTTTAGAGATAACGTTACCAACAAGTTCGTCTTTGACGCGCTTTGCTTCTGTAACCTGTCTCTCCTCCTCTGCTTTTTGGAATTCTGCGACGAGTTTATTGGCTTCGTCGTACTTACCTTCTAACTCTTTATGGGCGGATGAAACTTCTTCCAGTTGTTTCTTATATGAAGCAAACTCTCTCTCCAATATCTTTTCAGATTCTGTTTTAACAACTTCTTCGCTCATATTATCGACCTCTTTATGTTCACCGTCGTGGGTGCACTGGCACTCATCCTCTTTAGGTCCATCACAACCGCAATGTTCTTTGGCTGCAAATTCTCTTTCAGTGTGTGTACCACATTCCGTATCAATTGTACATTCCCCACAGACGGGTGTTGCTATCTCGTTATCAATAAACGAAACCTCAACGGGCCTGATGTTAGTGGCGTATGAATCGCCCATAACATCGACATCTTTCGAAAACCAGTCTATACTGACGTGCGTGATGTCACCGTCCTTAACTTTTTCAATCACTTCTGCTGTTCTTTCTGTTGGCTCAAATACTTGAGCTGTCATAGTAACAGCTACCTTTCCATTTTCCATCTCCTCAACTTGAGGATTGATTGCCTTCCCGATTAAATCTTCAGGCGTTCTTTGATGAGTGTAATATATAGGCAATTCATTGAAAGCTTCTAAACTCTCTCTAAGAATACTAGGTTCAATGAAAACCTTTTGGTCATCGCCATCTACTTCATAGTCGTGACGACCAGAGGTAATAGCTTTAATAGGAAATTCCCAAACATCCTTCTTTTCTTTAGTAGATTGTTTGATTTTTTCCACATCTAAATTGAAATCTAAAGCGAATTTTCTTTGGGTCTCAGCGCTGTTAGTGATTCCAAACTCTTTTTCTTGACCGTTCTCTTCCGCCCACATTAGGCACATACCACGAGCCATATCGTCGTGGGTCTCTACTCCTCGCTTTTTCAAACGAGGTCCTAATTCTGATACACATCTTTCAAACGTACTCATACATTCTCCTTTATTACAAGTTCTTTTTTAACGCCAGTGCCTTTCCTTTTATTTCCGGATTTATTTTTAGAAAGTCTTTGTTCTGTACGTTTACCTTCTTCTTTTTTATCTTGATTTTTTCCTCCGCTAATATTAACATTAGGTTCGGTAGGTTGTATTTCTACCACACCTTCAGCATCTAGCCCTCTTTCCGACCTTACCTCTGAGGAAGCTAATACTCCTTCTGATAGATATATCATATCTGTCTTAGCTTTAGTAAAAGCGTCTTCTAAGTTAAGTGAACGGAAAACAAATCGGGCATCGCCAAGTTGTGGCATTAGTTGTGAATTAATTGATGATTCTACAGCTTTTTGTAAATATTTAACATAAGGTTCAAAAATAGGTCTTGCCTCAGCAGGGTTAGACCACATTGTTCTTGGTACCTTTAAAGCCATATGTATTTTATCTAATAAATCATCTGTGTATTTACCATATTCAAAGGCACGGTCAGTACCTTCGAGTTCTTTAATTTGAATATCGTTACCGTGAATTATATCTTCACCGGGTTCTAAAGTATTAAATGTTTCAACAATTTCATTAATCTTATCAGGGCCATAGGGCATATCAGGGAGCCCGCAGGAAATGTCGAAACGAGAGACCGCATATTTATTTAGAGCGGCACCAATGTCACGCTCTGCATAATCCTTTAGGTCTACTAAGTATAAAATGGTATGGATATCTGAAAGTCCATACGCGTAATCATCAAATGGGTTGTTTTGTAATTCCACTATTTCATCTGGGTTAAAACGAACATCTTCAGTATCTGCTCCTACTGATTGGTAATACCACATTACTTGACCGTGTTCATTCCTTTTAACATACATATTCTGAGAAGAACGTAAAACTAGGTTGTCTCCAGTCCATTCCAAATAACCTGAACCAAAGATTCGAGCATTACGTAGCCAACCATAGATTGTCATATCAATATTGATATCAACAAACATCTTCTCGATTCTATCTCTTAACTCCTTATCTTCTGTAACGATGTCATATCCATCCTTTACTGCATAAAGACAAGGTAAGTCAATTAAAGAACGTACAATTGGGTCTCCGAGATAAACATTCATATAGGTTCTATTGTCACCTATGTGTTGCTCATAATTTCTCATTCCTTGAGAGTGGGAAAGTTTTAACCTTCTTATTATACCGTCTCCAAAGCTCCGAGGTTTGTCTTCCGGAGTGGAAGGATTACTGCCCGTAACAGCGAAAAAACGGCGTATAGTATCACCAAGACCCATTGGTATCAAATAATAAATAGACGGGTCAGATATTTAAAGTTATTGCTTATAATCCGCGTATATAGCGCTTTCTAGAGCTAGAAGTTCGTCTTCCGGTAGTAGTTAGAGCGCTTCTGCTATGTCTTCCTTGTGTCATAGCTTTTGACTTCTTTCTAATAGTTGCGCCAGTCAAAGATGCACTAGCAGGAAGCATAGAAAGAGCAGAATGTACTCCTAACATACTACTATCGCAATAATCGTCGTGTTTTCCACTAGGAGCTGATATTTTCTCGGTTTTTTGAGTAGAATCCATAATATATTCTAAAAAACAGTGTTCTCGGTACCATTTCCACATTAATTTCTTCGCTTCTCCTTCTTGAACGTCGGGGTTAGGTACCCTAATAGCATTTTTTTGAACAAATGATACATAATCACGATAAGCATAAGTTTTTGTCCCTCTTGGTCCACCTGTAAAAACGAAAGGTAAGAAATGTATACTTCTTGGAATACATTGTAACCTTATGTCTTGTTCAACCGCGCCCCCAATACCCGTTGCATCGATAATAACACGAGCGGCAGAAAAATCATCAGCCACAGACATAATTCGTTCTCTCTGATAAGGTATATCGTGTCCTCCAGACTTCGGTCCGATTTCTTCCAAGTAGATAAGTCTTGCGATATTGCCATCATCCACCTTTTCAGTGCGCCATACACTAATAACAGTAGAATTGACAGATTTGCCAATGTCAACAGCCACAGTATTGTTTTTTCCTGTTTCGTCATTTGGGTTAATCGTTCCTTTGGTGATAAGCTCATAATTTTCGAAGCATCTCCTTATATTTTCCGGAATAAATACACTTGATATACTTTCCACAAACTCACATTCATATTCTGTTTTCCAGTGAATAGAGTCTTCACCCCATTCAGTCATTTTATTTAACATCTCCTCCTCTTCATAGGGAGGGGTGTAGGCTTCGCCCTTAACAATCGCATTTCGCCAAGTATAATGTAATCGAGTGAACGTATCTTCGTAACCCTCGTCATACAAATAACGATACATATGGTTTTCCTTACTCTTGGGTGTTCCAAGATTAATAAATGGAGCCTTATTTGCTACAATTGCGGGTTCAACGTTGTCGATAAACAACTCGTCTGCTATTAATGGTGACTCGTCAACTATTAAAAGTGTTGGGTGCTGTCCTCGAATCGATTGTCCTTGATTTGAAGGCGCTACGGGTGCCCTACGCAAGATTGTACCCCCTTTCATTTTAATATGAGGCTTATTATGTAGTTTATAGTTACTAATTAGGCTATCTAAAAATGCATTATCTCTAAAATGACGCAAACAATAGTCAAAAATCAGGGCGCACTGGTCTTCTGTCGGTGCTAAAATAAATACTAGGTCCCTAAACCGGTTAAAGAACATATATATGACCGATGCTACCGACAATGCCCACGATTTACCACTCCCTCGTGGTGCAAGGATAGCTAATTTTCTCTGTTTATCGGGATTACCGTCTGGATAAGTTAAAGCTTTAACAATAATATCCATTTGAAGAGGTCTTAATCGTAATGGCCTCTGTTGTTTGTCTATTAAATAGGTTTCACAGAAGGCTCTTATCAGCTTTTCCATCTTCTTTTCGTCTTTTCGTACTTCTGCAAAAAAGTTAGATAGGTTTTGCGAATCGAATTTGTTAGGCCCAGTTAATGTTGCCTTATATTCTTTCGTTTTGTTCGCTACTGGTATCATCATCTTCCAACTCTCCTAAGAAGTTCATAAAGTTTTCGGTCTTTTCTTCTACTAAAGTAGGTATTTCAATATTAAGAGCGCGGAACTCAGTGTGAATATCGCGTACAATTTGGTTTCTCTGTTGCAAGAGCTTTGTTCTCTTGTTAACATCCCGAATAGATACAGAAATTTCTTCCCAAAGCAAGTCTTCAATAACAAGATTTCTTGCCAAAAGACGGACAAGTTCTTTATGACGTTCATATTCTCCTTCTCCAACTCGTTTTCTTAATCGAGTTATATAATTATCTACATCTTCTTCCATTTATCACTTCTTTTTCTTTTTCGTTTTCTTTTTCGCTTTAGGTTTTAAACTTGGGTATTTTTTGTAAACCGCACGTTTAATTCCAGCTGGACGTGGTGCGTTATGAGCTAACTTAATAGCTGACTTAGCACGTGCTAGTGTATTAATGGGGAAACTACCTGCTGGCGCTCCTCCTGAAGGTCCTGCAAAAGCTTTTACCCCTTTGTATTTACCAACGTTAGAACCACCCGGTTTTTTTCGGGCTGCAGCCTGCTTTTTCTTTCTTGGAGCCATTTTAACTTGATGTGCTACTACCGTTACCACCAGAGGATAATGTTGCAGGTGCTTTTACAAATTTGGATTTATCTTCCAAAACATCAACATTAATAGTTGGTGCTCGTCCACCTAAAAACAACATATCAGGGTCGTCTCTTTTACTAACACTTTCTTCAAATTCTCTTTTAGTTTCTGCCATATTTATTCTTCCTTTTTATCTTTTTTAGACGCTTTAACAGCTTTAGTACAACAAGGGCATCCTTCTAGTAAAGCCTCGACTAACTCGTGAAGTCCTTCTAATTGGTCTGCTAAATCAGCTATTTCGAAATCGTTCATTTTTTCGCCTTCTTTTTTGATGCAGCTTTCTTAGCTGGTGCTTTTGCTTTTACAACAACTTCCTCTTTCTTTGCAGGTAATATTGGATTACCGTGTCTGTCTAGAGGTAATGCGGGTTTTTCTCTATGGTGTAATTGTGTCATAATTATCTCCTTAACCAAAATAGGTTAGCTTAACATATAAATGTTTCGGTCACTTCTTACTTTGCAGCTTATGTTCTTGCTCTTGTGCTTTAGATTCTATATCTTGAGCTTGTTTCAATACAGTATCGTTATAATCGATAACAGATTGTGCTTTTATCTTATAGAATGCTGTCTTCTCTGCTTGTTCTTGTTTCCAAACATCTAATGCATCCTTAATAATTAGAAGGGCTGGCCCACCTAATATAGCTATCAAAGTTGTATATGCTTCAATGTTCTCAAGAACTGCTGCGTTTCCAAGTCCGCTATGTATAACGAATCCTGCAAACCCAACCCAGAGTAAGACTAATGGCACAGCAATCATAAACATAAAGATGTCGTTAAATGTTACTCCTTCTTTTGCTTCTTTACTCATATTTTCAGTCCTCCTTTCTTTTTTGTTCAAACCCCTTTCTTGTTTTGGGGCTACTCTTCGGGCAAAAGCATACGTTATGAGTAATATTAAAATCATACCCACTAAAGCAGTAGCAGTCGCCGCCATTTCTAATATTTTTATTAGCCATTCAGAAATCATTCCTCCTCACCCTTTGCTTCTCTGTATTTTTCCATTTGTTGTGTAATTAGCATTTGTTTAACGTCATCTACTTCGGATAGTATCATATCTAGCTTATTGGATAAATGCAGCACATCAACTGCGTTCATACCTCTGCCTCCACTCTTATCATTGGGATATCAAACTGTTGTTGGAATGTATATTCTTCATCTACCTCGTCCCATACGAGTAGTGCTACCCACATAGACCATTCACCTTCTGTTTCGTTAAGTTCTTCAAAAGTAAAATTAAACCAGTGGTTATCCCAATTATCACCATTGATTGTTAAATATATATCTGTCCAATTATAATCACCAGACTCTTCGTGCCAAACGTCTACGTAAACTAATACAGACGCATTATAATCACTACACTCAGCATCTATATCTGTCAGTACGGATATGCCTTCAGCTGTTTCGTTTACCCAGTAAACAGACATATTTTCTGTCTCTTGGTCGTACCATCCGGGATAAAAAAGTACTGATGTAGAATTACATTCAGGTTCTTCATATTCATCCTCATAATCGCACGAACCATCATCTTCGGTGGCTTTATCATCATAATTATTAGCATCTATATCCATACAACCATAAATGGCCGTTTCATTTGCACTACCATTACCGTCGTTTAAAACTACACAACGTCCATCATCGTGCGTAGCTTGGTCATCATAATTTTCAGCTTCAGAGTTAGTACATCCATATATAATAATTAAGAAGTTACAACTTCCATCATCAAACGTAGCTTGAGGGTTATAGTTAGTAGCATCTGTTTGTAAACAACCCCCGATGGGACCAATTTCTTCATCACCATTAAAATAATCGTGTATGATAGACATATTGGCCCCCCCACTCAATATCGCCAGTAAAACGACGGTTATAATGGTTCCAATTTTTTGCCCTACTTTTGTTTCTCCTATCTTATCAGCAGCTTTGCCAATAGTCTCGAAAAGTTTTTCTTCCTCTTCATCAGGTTTTTTGGAACCACCAATGCCTAACATCTCTTTCTCTTCGTCTGAAATAACACTGATTGCACCATAATCATCAGGAACCATAAATTAAACTTGGTTGGATTTACTTATAAAGTTTTTCCTCATAGCTCTATAGTATAGTACTATATAGTACCAAAATACCTTAACATATGCTTTCTTTGCTTAACGTATGTAGTAATCCCAAACCTTTATATAGATTCTAGATATGTTAGAAAAATATGAAAGAAACTCAAAGTGACTCTAATGTCACGTACACTGTCAGTGTGAATACTGAAACAGAACCTGAAACTGAAGATATAGACTGGACACCAAGTATTAATCGTCTATCACCATCTAAAATAAATACTTTTTTACATTGTCCTCGTCAATTCTATTACAAATATATCGAAAAGTTACCTGACCAATTAACCCTGCACCTTTTCCGGGGTACCATAGTTCACGAAATACTTGAAGAACTGTTTGAAAAAGAATTTAAATATCCTAGTCGATGGCGAAACGCCGAACCGCAGGAGTGGGCGATTCTCGAATTTCGTAAGAAATGGACAGAACGTAAAAAGAAAATGCCGTGGTTATGGAAGAACCCCGACATTGACGGAGACCGTATGGAAGGGGAAACGATAGACCTACTCGTTAACTTCTGCCACCGTGTCGAAAAGAAGCTGCACGAACTAATGGACTGGGGTGTAGCTCGTTCTAAAGATATGGCCTTTAAACAACTTAAACCCACATTTTCTGAAATGCGAGTTCATAATAAAGAATACAAAATAATGGGTATTATAGATGTTATCCAAAAAGACTTCGAGGGTAATATCTCTATAGTTGATTATAAAACCAGTAAGCGATATGGAAACTGGTTACCTGACGACTACTACCGCCAATTAATAATATATGCTCTATTGTACCAAGAAGAAACCGGAGTAACCCCAAAATTCGCGGGTATCGATTGGTTGCGGTATGACGACTGCTATTTTGTCGCCATTAACGACGGTGTAATCGAAGAAGCGCGGGACCTTATCAAAGGCATACACGACGAATTAAAGAAAAGGGGGGACGACATTGAGCAGTATGAATTAGTACCTCAAACACTTTGTAAGTGGTGTGCCTTCTACAAAAAGCCCTGTGAGCCAAAAGGTATATATAGTAAGAAAAAGTAATATAATAATGGAACCCCGAATGGGTATTGATTTAGATACCAACGGGTTCCACCTCGAGGAAAAATGGCAAACGAAACATCAAATCAGACTGCTACTAACAACACAGCTGACAATAATACCGCAACTGACGGTAATACAACAGCTGATTTGTTAAACGTAGTCGAAGAAAGTGGTTTGTTGGAAGAACCTATGGTGCTTGCATTATTGGCTTGTGTCGGAGCTCTAGTAGCTTTTGTGTGTTACACAAATCCTACCATAAAAGCTGCGCTACTACCAATCTTGAACAAGTATCTGAAAAGATACGATGCTCAAATTGAAGCACTATTGGAAGAAAATCTAACAAAAGCACAAGCAGCCGCCTATGAAAAACTTGATGAAACACTCAAGGCTCAAGTAAAAGATGAACTTCTAAGAAAAGTAGTCTTAACAGCTTGGGACGAAAAAGACGACCAGCTTAAATCTTTGGTAAAAGGGAAAGTTAAAACTGCCCTTGATAATACCAAGTAAATCTTTCGGGGACAGGATTCAAAATTTGTCCCCAATTTTTTTTTAACATCCCTGCCTACTCAAAATTCTCTAGTGTTTGTTTGAAGGGGTGGACTTATACATAAGACAATAAGAGAAGTCACTTTAGACCCTACCCTTTCTTTACTTGTTCATAGTGAACTGATGAACATACGTATACACACTGAATGTAGATATGCGGAAAACATCGGAGTAAAACAATGAAGAACAAAACTCGAAAAGAATGTAGGGAAGACACTGGTTATGAACCAGAAGACATCTCAAGAATGGCTAACGAGTCACGTGCCTTATCAAGACACGAACTCAAGAACAATCTAAACTGGACTCACGAAGACAGAGTAGAATGGATATACAAGGGACTACAAACCCAACGTAGAAATATGCAAAGAAAGGACGCTAAATCCAAATGCTGGAAATGCAATGGAAAAGGCGTTCTGCTTCACTTTGGGCACATAGATAATGGGCTTTGCTATCCTTGTAATGGCACTGGCTCTGCACTGAATACTAAACCACAATGCACTGGACTTGATGATTGTTTGCACTGTGAGTCTGTAAGAAGAAAGACATATCAGACAGGGGCTGGATACTATGATTAGTATTGGCAACTACAACTGTAAAGACTGTAAGGCACCTATGGCTGAATCAAATAAAGGATTCGGGCACAGGTGTCACGCTTGTTGGATAGAACTACCAGAGTGGATGCAATGAGTCAATATAGAGACCTCCACCAGTCAACTAATAAGAACAAGAAACCTATTAGTAAGAAACTACAGAAACTCATAGATAGGGAAAAAGAGTCGTATAAGACAGACCCTATATGTGAATTCTGTGATACCCCATATAACGAATCTAAGACAGAAGACTGTTTTCAATGTTTGTGTATGAGAGAGGGAAGAAATCGCCCAGATATGGAAACTCTACGTGAACAGATTAAGTCATCAGATGAACATTGGAATGAAAAGACAGATTTAAGAACTGTTGGACTCACTGAGAGGGATTAAGAATGACTAAATTCTATGAAAAAGATGGTAAAACATATGTATATAGGAAGAATCCACCTGAAATGACTTTCGAAGAAAAGGAAGAATTATCCAAAGAAGAATATTGGAATATCTTTCTCAGAGAGGCAAGAATTGGAGACTTCTACGTCAAATCAAAAAAGAGGTTTGGGAAAGACTAAGAATCGCCCTGCGGGCTCTCTACTAAGACAATAATGATTGAATACAATAATGAATGCGAAGACAATTACGAGGGTCTCAAATCAGTCCTTTCCACTAATAGTAAGGGTGAGAGAGAAATCGTTTTTTTCTTTCATCATATAAATGTGATGATGATTAATAAATTAACTGACTCGGTTTGGGTTTGGTCTCCCTTACTGATTATGAACGCAAGACCATCAATAAATCTATGGGTAAGAAAATAGAAACAGAGAAAAAGCAAAATACGTGGAATCACGTGTTGGAGAAAGAATCCGGAAGTCGAGGTGCATATATGACCTTTACTGACGAGACAACAAAGTTTGGGACAGGCGACTATGAAGGCGTGTTAAGAGCCATTGGGTTCGAGGACTTGGAGAACAAGAGGCACTGGAAGAAAGATAACAGAGCTAAAGGACTTCGACCTGATATGGCAACCGCATTTGCGAATGTAGCAAGAACTAAACTAACTGGTGATGCAGGACATCAAGAGATAAAGATGACTAAAGAACAAGTCGTTTTAAACAAGAGATGGTTTGAATCAATATTTGCACCAGAAGTGCACGCTGTTTTGGGTATTCGAAAGAATCCAACCAAACGCAAGGCACGAAAGAGTGTAGAACAAATAACTAATGAATTGGTTCACTACAAAGGCAACCCTGAAGAATTAGAGAAACACATAACCACAAGTAATGAGGGACTCTTAGAATTCATACCAGAGGCACAGAAAGGCATCACTGTAAAGGCACTATGCAAGAAATTCATTGCAGACCGTGAGTCCAGATTGGAGGCACTTCATAAGAAGGCGTAAATCCAACTAACTGTTGAATAAAAAGCAAGAAGTAGTAGGACTGGGCGGCGGGGTGCTCAGTTCTACACCATAATTTTTTTAACGGAGGAATACAACAAATGAATAAAATAACAAAAGAACAAGCTACAAAAATGGCTAAGAGAGAAATGTATGAAATAATGTTTTTCGCAGTTGAAGAACTGAAAGAGAGAGAAGAAATGTCCATCTATGAATTTAGTAGGATATTCTACGACCAAACATACAGTAGAGAAACAGACGCACTGGGATACTTAAGAGGTAAATACATCAAATACTTAGAAGATGGAATTATCAGTGCATATGGAAGACTCGATATGAGTAACAGACACAAATTTATGGACTGGTTAACTGACCTTGTATTTAATTACAAGCAAATACCAAAACATTTAGAAGAAAGAATAGAATCTGAGGGAATACCATCGTATGACTAAGATGTTTAAAATCCTAAAGAATTGTTTGGCAGTTGCATTTGAACTGAGTATCTATGACCAAAAACTCTATCACGGTTGGATTAGGAGTATGATGGAGGAAGAAGGCATCAAAGAAGCTGAAGAACCAGACATAAGACTCAGTGAATACGTATGTCCATACTGTGCAATAGACGAACTTGTAAGTGTAAACATCAACGGGAACCTTGAATTCAAGATATCTGATTTTGCAAACGAAACAACATTCCATTGTGGTAGTTGTGATACTGTATTTGAAATCAAAAGAGTAAAAACAAACGGACACGTAAAAGATATTGCAGTGCCCTGATACTTACCCACTGTCTCACCAGCGTCGAGTCCTGAGCAAGACTTAACCAAAAACTGCTTACTTTTTTTGTTACAGTGAATCAAAGACAATAAGAGGGGTTCGGTCACGGCAGAAGCAGAACCTTGCCGTGTAGATGAGAACGCTCTCGGCATAACAACCGGTGACGGCAACGGCAACGGACCGCCGTGATGAGAATGACGGCAGAAGCATAATTACTTTATATACTCCCTATATAAAGACAACGTATGCTCAGCACCCCTGACGGCAGAGCATAAAAAAAGAGAATAAGAGCAGAACGTCTGATAGCATAAGAGAGAAATTAATATTCGAGCATAAACTGTCGGTTTTAGTTTGCTGAACTGGTTTGGTGTGTGTGTGAGCGTTAAAAGAAAGTCCCAAAGCATACGTTTAAGGACAAATTATAAGCATACGTATACTATACTATATAGAGCACTCTCTCTCTTTATGCTTAATAGAGCACATATCTAATATATCTTGCTTAGTAATACTAAAGCATAATATATCTTAACATATGCTTACTATACATATGCTTAGCAGTATAGTATATGCATAGCGCTTGATACCCGCGATTTTTATGCTGGAAGAAGGGTTTATATATAACCCTGACATTAGAGCAATGTCTATTAAGCAACCGCAAGACGGCATAATTAATAGAGGAGGAAAGCAAAGCAATGTTAAATAAAACACAGCAAAAACAATTAGAGCGTGACATAGGACCGCTCGCATCCTTGCCATCAGATATACGGCAGGGGTTAGAAAAAGCATTTCTAATTGCGCTCGCAATAAGAAAGAAGCAAGAAGAGGTTGAAGCAAAGTATTCTACTTATGCTGGAACCGAAGATACGCCGGATAGGAAAATGAAGCGTTATAGAAAAGAAAAAGCAGCACACTACGGGTTATTACCCGGCATAGTATGTTCTTGCTTTAGGGAAGATACATCAGCAACGCCCTGTTCATATGTGCCGGATAAAGTTGTTGGATGGAGCAGAAGTTATTACGCACAACACGGCGTATGGTGGAAATTATGAAGCAGGAAGATAAGGAAGCAGCGATGCCTCCGGCATCAGTCCTTGCTGAGTTAAATAATTATATGATACGCTTGAAAGGTTCCCGACCTATGCTGAATATATATCCAGCAGATAAGAAACTAAGCAAGTCAGTGAGAGAGTGTGCAGCAGAGTGGTTCAACAAGAACCCAGCAGTGATTCAACACAGCGACATAGATAATTTCTTACGGCAATTCTTTGAGGCACTTGCTGACAAGGATGTAAACCACAAAGCAATTATGATTGATGTAAAGAAGCACGCAGGTATGGGTTATCAAAGCGGTGGAGTCCACGGCAAGAATCGATACGGCGGAGATAGAAGTCGTGTAGACGGCAAATTAATAAGAAGGAAGCGAAGATGATACCAAGCAAAGAAGAAACATTCAGCATAAACCTATTCCCCGGCAACATATATGCAATGATTGACGGCAGTTTATGGACTGCGCCGTTATATCAAAACGGCACTATTGATGACGAGCAATGGGGCGAAGTAATGGAGTTGCTTTAATGAACAAAAAAGAGCAAAAGAAATGTAAACTGCTGTGTGGTAAACCAGCATTAGAATTTTGGCAAGCTGCCGATATGTGTAAGGACTGTTATGCTGTGCATCAGAAAGCAATGGATAACGTAATGAGCACAGGACATTTTTAATGATAGGAAGCAATGAAGCTTGGTATATGTTCGTAGCATTTCAATTACATTATAGAGAGCACAGATGATAGATTGGTATGATGCTTGGTTTGAATGTTATTATTGGAGCGAAGAATAATAAAAGATGAACGCCGATAGGAACGAAGTTAGAATTAAAGCAGGTTATTGTTTTCCCTGCTCCTCCGATTCTGGTTTCGTTCCCGGCAAAGTTAAGAGAGAAAAAACAGACGCTGAGAAGTCTTTATATATAAGGAAGGTGATAGAGCAGTTCACAGTGAGCAATCTGAGAAAAAGCAACGAGAATAATAAAATGAAGCGAAATAGTTCCTGCCGTAGTGTAGTCCGGCCCATCATCGGGCAATCTTGTTGCTCGGACACCGGTTCAAATCCGGTCGGCAGGTCCATTCGTTTCAGGAGCAAATTAAATGTGTAATACAGCAGAGTGTGAGATATGTGGAGCAGAAGAAAATTCTGACAATATAGAATCCACGGCAAACTATGAATGCGTATGCACTTCTTGCCGTAATAGTTTATGGGAATGCTACGATTGTAGTGATGAATTTACAGCATCTGATGATAAGCATCCTGTGCCGGGCGGTGACGTATGTCACGACTGCCGACACGGTGGAGATTACAGCGACTGTGATAGTTGCGGCGAAATTATTGATATGCGAAACGGCGATTATTATAATGACAGTGAATACAGCGGTGAGATAGTATGTCATAACTGCAATGATTCTACTTGCTGTTGTTGTGAACAGTGTGGAGCGGACATTTATTTTTATGAAATCGGCACTGACCATTATTATGAACTGCGATGTGAAGATTGTTATAATCGAAGCGGTCATAGAGATATAGCACAAGAAGCATCACGCACTATAAGTGTAAGCAGTATGCATTTGAAAGACGCTTACAGACGTGCAGGTGCTTCAGAGATGAGTGCGATAAAAGAATTTTATGGTTATGCTTTAGATGAGTATGAATATAACCCTTATTTAATTAATAAAGATTGCTTAGGACCACAAACAGCAGCATCAGATGATGGTGGTGCTTGGTGGAAAGGACAAATAACATTAAGCAGCCCTGTTTACAAAAGAACAGCGCAAATGTTCTATGAAATGATGCAACTTGACACATTTTTACAAGAGCATAAGGCTTATGGGCTTTATCACCCATTGAGGCATTTATTTAGAAAGCATATTAAATATTATAACAGAAAAGAAGGCGGCGTGGTTAAGGGTGATGAAATTAGTATGCAAGAACTCGGCCAAAATTATTATAATTATTCGCTTGAGTATGTCGGCGTAGATGGAATAACATCTATGCTTAAAGAAAACAAGACAGACGACGGCGCAGACTTAAAGAGAGCAATCAATCAGATATTCTCTCGTGCTTACAAGGTAAGATTCCCACAATATGCAGATTATAAACAAAGCAATTGGGATACTCATTTCCAGCAATACCAAACTAATGTAGTTAATACAAAAGTAGGTGTTCAAATAGGCTTTGATTTAGATACGCTGATGGAGAACTATAACAATGGTGAAGCATTAAGAAGTTGTCAAACAAGGGGAAACAACCAAGCATATGCGTTTGGAGCATTTGATATGGTGGTTAATCCACATTTGCTGACTATCCTTAGAGATGATGACGGCAATATGATTGGCCGTGCAGTTGTTAGACTATTTAAAGAGCAATGGGATGATGAGCATCCTATGTTTATTGCTCCTTCAAGAATATATTTATCCCAGCACACAAACGCTAAAAAAGAAGTGTATGTTGGACTCTTCCAAGCATTAAATGAATGGGCAAAAGAGTCATTTGCTGAGGGATATGAATTAATTGCATATAGAAATTCAAGGCACGATTCAAGCATTTATAATTTCTTAAGAGATAGCACCAAATTACAAGTTAAAAGGGAAGGCACAAGAGTAAATCTTGAAACGCTGACTTGGTCGCCATTTTGGGAAAGCAAACCTGATAGTAGTGAAGCAGAATTTACATATTACAAAGACGAGGACCAAAGAATTAGATACAGCAACATCAGAAGAGATGTAGAAGCAAGTCCAAATCTACGTTATGCTGCCCAAGAATTTATAGGCGGCACTGAATATTATACCATAGAGGTAAACGAAAATGAGTAGTGAAGAGCAAGAACCAACAAAAGCAATAGCTGAAAAGACTATTGAAGAAAAGGCAAGTAAAAGCATCATTACCAAGATACCTGAAAATATGACAGCAATGAGTGATATAGACTTAATCGGCTCTATGTTCTCTATCTTTAGTCCAAGCGGAGATGAACACGCTATGATTGCATACGTGACACAATATCTACGTGACGCTGAGATAGAATATGAGATAGACACTGCCGGAAATATCTATTTCGCAAATCACGTTAAAGGTGATAACAGAATATTGCTGAATGCGCATATGGATACAGTCGGGTCTGCTGCTCCAGACATAATAGTCGAGCATCAGAAGAAGAAAGGAACTGTATTGCGCTCAACAAACAATCAGGTAATTGGCGGCGATGACAAGTGCGGTGTCTTTGCAGTATTGAAAACAATAAACAATAAAGCAATAGACATACCACTAAGCGGACTTCTGACCGTATCAGAAGAAACAGGATGTAATGGAGCAAGACACGCAATGGAACATCACAGCGGTAAATTCAAGAATGTCGTATTCAATATAACTATTGATAGAAACGGCAATACTGATATAATTACACAAAACAGTGATTACAAGTTGTGCTCAGATGTAATGGAAACAATGCTTAATGAATGGGGTAAAGATTTTGGCCTCAAATCGTGCAACGGCTCTATATCTGATGTTAGTGAAATAGTTTCAGAACTAAATATAAACGGCATAAATCTATTTGCTGGTTATTACAATGCACATTCAGGTAGCGAATATGTAATATGGGAGCACCTAATGAGGTCACTCGGATTTATACAGCATCTCTTACCTAAATTACACGGGCATTTTACTAAACATCCAGAGCAAGTAGAATTTAAACCAACTCGAGCAGTATACAATTGGTCGTATCAAGGTGCAGGAGCATACGAATACTACGGCGGTATCAAATACTACGGTAATAACTCAAGTGGTTGGTCAGCAGCATTGGATGATGATGACGCTTCAGAAGGAAAGTTGATGAAGTTTTATGATATGCTAGACCGTATTGAAGCAGAAGAGGGACAATATTCCGGCCTTGAAAGGATAGCTGAAGATGAACAAGTAAGAGTCAGCAGTTCAGGCAAGTCTATTGTTATCCCTAATGGCTTTGTCACTTACTATGTTGAGTGCGATATGTTAGAAGACTATGTGCCGGTATCACAAAATAATTATGATGCTGTAATTGCTATAGCTGACATAAAGGACTACCTAAAAAGCTGGAATGTCTTAGAAAATGACTACAGCAGTTTAGATGACGATGAAATGGGAGGCTTTAGTGCCTAAGGGGAAGCGAGGGCAGGTTAAGGTGACTTGCCCCGAGTGTAAAGAAGCATCTTCAAACAAATTGAAGTATAATGCTGAAGATAATAATCACCACGCCCATTACTATTGTTCGCTGTGTAAGAATCAGTGGGACCCAAGCGAAGTTTTAACAGAAGAATACAGAACCGCTCGATTTAGGGGTTCAGACGGTGAGTGGAAATATGTCCAACACACTAAAGCGAATAAAGAAAGAATGAAGCGTGACACAAATATGTGGAATCCAAGTTCAATGAAACGAAGCAGAGATATGAAAGGAAAGTATGCTGGTGGAATGAATAAGAAAGACGTGAATATGCTTAAGAGGTTAAGAAGAAAGTGAAGCGCAAACGTAAGAAGGTTTCAGAGATAGATAAAGACCTTATCAAAGCATATTATCCGTCATCATATTGGCGTAAAAGATTACTGAAGAAGAAGAATCCGAGAGGAACAGGACACAGCACCTACAAAAAATTACCAAAGAAAGGAGAGCACGATGCAACTATACAGAATAAACGTAAATAATTTAGAAGATTTTGCAGCACAAGAACCGGATATCACATTCAATTACATTCTTGCTGAATGGCAAAAGGAAACAACCTGCTACACTTTAATGAAAAGAACAGGACAAATTGAAAGTGATGAGTCGCTCCGATTTATGATAGCGAGAAACACAATGAGAACCAAAGGATATGGAGCATTATATAGAAAGAATGGTCGTAATTATGTATGGCGCTCAGGTGGTGGAAGAAGAGCACACGTGCCTCAACCTGTTATACAAAGATTAATTAATGGTCTCGCTGAGATGGAGGGAGAAGTTTTATTATATAAACGGGGAGCAATGCAGGGCAAGAATGATGAGCATTACCCTATTAGATTAAATGATGGTAAATATGCGTTTGTTATAGGAAGCATTAATCATATTTTAATGTATGCTTCACAAGAACAGAATATTAGAATAAATATACCTGAAAGTTTGCTGATGTTTGACCTATGGGCTCAGGAGCATTTAATAGACTACGATAGATTGATAGGAAATCCTAACTTTAAAATAAGAGCACAATATGTATGGTTAATGGAGACTTATTTAGTCGATAATAATGAGTTCTTTGAATGGTTTGACCAATACGCTCACGATAACGAGTGTTTACGAGCAGCCTATTGTGTATGGAAAGACGGGGAGATAATACGGTGGACAAAAGCAGGTGCTAACGTGCATCCAAAGATTTAAATATGAAAGAATACAACATAAATTATATGAACGAAGCAGAGAAGAAACTGTTTGCATTATTTGTAGCTGAGTTAATGAAAAATAAAATCATTACAGATGACGATTTGCTGGATACTTTAATTTCAGATGACGACATCGGAGAATATGAGATGGTTGATGAGAGCGGGATGTTAGAAGTAGGGCCAGTAGTTTATGACCCACGTAAAGCAGACCCACCAAACTGTATAAGACAAAATGTTTTAGAGAGAAAGAATGAACGAAAAAAGTAAGAAACAAATGCTGGATTACATATGCGGCGAGACTGAGATTGACTTAGCCAGCTCCCCGTATGATGGAATATTGTGGGATATATACACACTAAGAGCTGAGATTGATGAGAGATTAAGTAAGCTTGAGAAAACAATATGGATATTAAAGAGAAATGAAAAAGAGAGCAACTAAGATACCGTATGAAGGATATACTTTACCTCCCTCCGCTGAGAAGGGTGGTAGTTTTATAGACTTTAATCAGGCATACAGAGAAGCACCTACTAGGGTGCCGAAGAAGAGAGTAAAAATAAAGAGGAAAATAAAATGAAATGTATAAGATGTAAAGGAAATTATATAGGAATGAAGCAACACCACAAGTTTAACTGCCCTCATTGTGGAAGTGATTAATGGCTACTATAGGAATATGCCGTAGATGTAAATATGAATGTCCTATTTCAATAGACCAATTATGCTATGTTTGTGTTGATGAGGTGATTAAATGAATAACTGTTATCATTGTAAGAGCGATTTTATAGGTGAAGATTTTTTAACAATTTATTGTGATGGTTGTCGCTGGGATTTACATTACAGCCGACAATGGCATTATAAAGATACAACAAGAGAGGAATGGATAAATGAGCAAAGACTACAACGGCTACGACAACGGTGAAAAAGCACGGCTAGGTCCGAGTTTTCGGCGAGGTGGATATGAAAAATATAATTGGTGTTCTAAATGTCACAGCATATGGGATAAAACTCATACGTGGTGTAATGGATGCAACATTAGGCTTCGTGCGAAAGGTAGATATATGAGCAGAAGGGACTATGAAAGAAAATGCTTATAATAACCTTTATATACAAGATAGGTATTCTAATAATCGGAATAAGCACATTAATGGGTATGGCCCCCTCAATGCGGAAGAGGGTTAAATGATACACCTTAAAAATCAAGCCAACGGGTTTTATTACTTGTTTTTCCCGGCACACCCTGTTCCGGTGTGCTTGTTCCAACAAAGAGGTAAAAATGTCTGAAGAAGAAATAAATGAAGATGAACACTATCTGCTGGAAACAGATGATGAGGATACAGTAGTAATTAAAAGAGAGCTTAAGTATGCTACTTTCGAGTATGATGAGAGTGAGAAAAGTATAACAATAGAAACACGGTCAGATGAGAAGCAAATCCACCGTAATTTTATTCATTGTCCCGATTGTGAAGGCGATTGTAAAGGACACGTTGAGAGCGATGAAGAATATAATGAAAGAGTAGCTAAACTAGACCATCCTATTAATGGAAGAATTAAACTGAATTCAGTTTATAGTTTTGCATTGCTGAGATTTGTAATAAGAATTGCACAGCGCAACTGGTTTAGGAAGGTAAAGAAATAAATGGTCTGTGTGGATTGCTCTTGTGAGAGATGTGAACGAGCCAATAAAGAAGAGATGGACAGATTCAAAGAACGAATGAAGATTGAACACCCTGATTGTGTAAAATGGCAGAATGATGATTATAGTCCGTGCTTTTGTGTGGAGTGTTTGGGATAATGAGTGTAACCGAGCACGATGAAGAAGGGTGTCCCGCTTGCGGTATACCATTAGAATGGCACAAGTGTTGCTTAAGATGTGGAGAGTGTTATGACCCCAACCCGTAAACTAGAAGAGCATTTAAAGAAACAAAATAAATGTGAACATAAAAACATAGTAAAGCGAGACTCTACAATAATAGGGTGCTACTATGAATGTGTTGATTGTGAGAAGATGAGTGCGGTTTCATATTATTTTAAAAATTACAGGGAGGAAAGCAATGGTAACAACGATAGGTGAAGGAATACATTTAGTAGGAATATTATTACGTTATCTGGATAAAAAGACATCATATAAGATGTTATGTGATATGGAATTTGAAATTGCAGACACAACAGATAATGAATCTTTAAGAGACAGTATTAAGATGGTAAAAGGGTATTTAGATGAGTGAAAAACTAGAAGAAAAGTATAAATATATGTGTAAATTGTGTGAGCAAATGTCATCCAGTCTACATAAAGCAGATAAAATCATTAAAGAAAATGAAAAGCAAGGGATAACGATACAAGAGTATCAAGAAATAAAAAATAAACAGATACGTGAATTAGAAGAGATGGTATCTGGTGCTCAAAGCAAAGAAAAACTACTATTAGATTACATAGATAATATGTGTGGGATGATTTACTATCAAGTTCAGTTAAAAGAACACGATAGATGGTTAGAGGATTGTATAGCACAAGGATGGTTTGAGATACCGGCAGAGGATGAATAATGTGTGAATTTATAAAAATAAAGGCAGAAATTTCTAAAGATTTATACGACGATTTAATGAACGGTCGTTGTAATTTCTATAATATAGAATGGGAGATTGAAGAATGAGAAAGAGACATATGTTAAACAGAGCTACTGGTAGCACAATGTGTGGTATTAGAGAAGTAAGTAGACAGGAAAAACAATTTATGAAGAGAGACCATTGGAATAAATATATAACCTGTGCGAAATGCAAAGCGTTTGTGGAGCATACTCATTGAAGCCTGAGTTACTACAGGGAGATGCCGTTGAAGTAGTGAAAACTTTAGAGGATGAATCAATACAAACTGTTGTGACATCCCCACCTTATTGGGCATTACGTGATTACGGTAATGAGAACCAATTTGGAGCGGAACCTACCGTAGAGGATTATGCTGCGAATTTAGTAAGACTATTCGAAGTAATTAAACCAAAATTAAAAGAGGATGGAACAGTATGGCTGAACATAGGAGATAGTTATGCCGGGTTTTCTGGAAACACAGGCGGTGCTACAGGCAGTGATAAGAGAGGAACACGCAACACTAAGGTCAATAAAACAGGAGCTAATATCAAAGCCCGAGACCTCATTGGTGTGCCGTGGGTGGCTGCATTTGCCCTCAGAGAAGCAGGGTGGTATTTGCGTTGTGATATTGTATGGCACAAACCTAACCCCATCCCTGAAAGCGTTAGGAACAGACCGACACGGTCGCACGAATTTATATTTTTGCTGTCGAAGAATCAACAATACTACTACGATATGGATGCCATAAGAGAGCCATTAGTTAGTAAACCATCAAAGAAATACAATAAGAAAGGTGAAAGATTGATAGTAGGTGACCCAACAAAAGGAAAGAACGCAAGAGACGTATGGGTTATTGCACCTAAAGCAATAAGAAACTCTCATATTGCTGTATTCCCACCTGAATTACCTAAAAGATGTATACTTGCTGGGAGTAAACCCGGCGACATAGTGTTAGACCCGTTTTCGGGCAGCGGGACAACTTGTAGAGTTGCTCGGGAACTCGGAAGAAAGGGAATAGGAATAGAATTATCTGAAGATTATCATAAGTTAGCAATGGAATTAACATTTCAAGGTAATACATCGCTGGAGGATTTTGAATGAGTAAAAGATTAGAGTGTTTATACTGTCATAGAGTAGCTCTATGGACATCAAGTTTTGAAATGTATGTCTGTGATGATTGTTACGCTAAAGGATTAGGTAGAGATAAAGCACCTAAAAATAATTTCTATGGAGATAAAGATGAAATCAAATAATTATACAGGAAAGAATTTCGAATGGGAAATTAGAAAATCATTAGACACTGCCGGATGGTGGTGGTTTAGGATTCAAGATACTAATGACGTATCTCGCTTCGTTAAAAAAGCAATCTCGGAGAAACAACCCGGCGATTTCTTTGCAGTGCAAAATGGAATACCAATTTTAATTGAGTGTAAAACAAGCAGAAATAAAACTTCATTTCCATTATATTATAATAAAAAAGCAGCAGTCCCAGAACATCAGAGACAATACGCTTTAGATTTAGAAAAGGCTGGGGGTAAAGCTTGGTTCTTTATTAGAAAGGATGAACCACGCAATAAACGTGTATTTGCATTAAGACCTGACCAAATGGCACTGATATATGATGATGCAAAACGTAAATCAGTCAAATGGAATGTTATTGAAACACTAGGAACTGAACTTAAACGATTATCTAAACCAGTGAGATATGATTTATCAATACTTTTAAATAGAAAGAAGGTGGTTGGAAAAAATGATTAAAGAATTCCTGAATCACCTAAAAGGACTCGAAGAGGGTCAAATAGATTTAGATGAATTTCTTGTTACTGACAGAGATAAAGCAGTCTATGAAAAATGGATTCAAGTGTTTAATGTAATGCAACCAACATCTATAATACAAGGTCTAAGCACTATTAGTAACACTATTAAAATGTCAAAGCGAGATGAAATTATATTACTAGCTTATGTTAAATTCTTTGAGCAGAAAATTGCAATGATTGGCAGTCTGCCTAAAGATTTAACGGAGCTATTTAAAAAGGGAAAGGAAGCGCCAAAAAAAGAAGGGAGTGAATATGATGGAACAATGTTTGGATGAATTTGAAAAGTGCTGGAATAAACCTAGTCGTAAATTTAAGCACAAGATTATTCAAAAGGTAATGAATAAGGGACTAGAACCAACGTTTGAAAACTGTTGGAACTATTGGAATGGTTTAATAAAACCGTATATATATCCTAAAAGTGGAAAAGTTGAACACCTGCACATAGCAGATATAAATAAAAGGAGGAAAATATATGGAACCCCACGCACAATGGAGAACAAACATAGAAAGAAGAACCGAAAGCCTTACAAGTGATTGGTGGCCCTTTGTAGAAAATATAAAAGATGTCTTAGATAAAATAGACGAAATGCATCACGAATTTAATATGTTAGAAAATAAAGTCGATGAAACTATGGGAATGATTAAAGGATTGTATAAATCTTTTGTAAAAGTAGGAATATTTGACAAAGAATTCAAATTAAATTGGACAGCAGTGAAAAGAATTGGAGAAATAATAAATGAAGAAAGAGAAGAAGAATGAACAGCAAGAACTAATGGAACAATTTGTGGTTGAAGCATCAGAAAATACTATGCTTCGAGCACATTCTAGACACTCAATGAGGTTAGGAAATATTGAACTAGATATTATCCCTATGGATAAAACACAATCTTTAGAAGATGTAATGAAACAATTTGCTAAATTTGCTAAATTAATGAAAAACCTACACGGTAATTCTCACTTAACGACAGGTGACGAATCTAAAATAGGGAATGTATCCGGTATGTTCGAATGATGGAAGAAAAACCAAGTGTAATTAGAGTTTACGCTGAAGGTAATGCTATTATTGGCAAATGTCACGTATGTATGAGACAAATAGAGAATGACCCCAAAAAGTTTTGGTGTAGAGAAACAAGAATGATTAACACCAAATGTTATTGTGGAGGATGTTTATTAGATTTATGGGATGTAGTTAATGATGTTAATAAATCTTATACTAAAGAAAGAGATAGAAGGCACGCTGGAGGACTAGGTGTATTTTATAGTATAGATGAAGCCACTGGAAGGTTGGTGGTGATTGAATGATGGTTAAGGGGGAACTTATATATACTAAGTTCTTCTTACTTAGCAAGAGGTCAAAAGATGGCACAAAGTGATGGAAAATTAGAAGAAATCGTTGGGTTATTCCGCAACGAAAGCAAGAAAGGAGAGATATACTACTCCGGCAAGACTAAAGATGGAAAAGCAGTTGTAATGTTTAGAAATTCCTACTGGGAAGAAGGCAGCAACAAACCATACTTTAGACTATACGACAAAGGCGACCAACAGCCACAAAAATCACAAGACTAAAGTGAGTGGTTACAGCGATTGGATTCAATCGCCCAAGAGCGAGAGAGTGTGGTTGACCCACTCAATGACAGCTCTCGGTCAATTTGCTTATGTTAATCCTTTGAAAAACATCAAGCATTGGAGCAGTTCCAAAAATTCATACGTGAAATGTTGGGCTGCTCTAGACCAAGATTGTTTTCACTGCCAAAACGGCATAAAGAAAAGCACAGATTACGTTTATGGTATCTATGTGAGTAAGGGTAATAATGATATTAAATATTTATCAGTGAATTTAACTACACATACCCACTTACAAAAGATATTTTCAACACTCTTTGATGATAATAAGAATCCCTGTGATAAGGTTTTTAAAATTTCATATAGACAATTAACTAATATGAATGGTAAGAAATATAATGGGTATGATATTGTAGAATCAGATGAAGAGATGTATGTAAAAGAAGTATTTAGACCTTCACCATTAGATGCATATCAAAATATGGTAAAGGATTTTAAATGGGTTGTTCCCGAAGAATTAGTAATGAAACTTGTAGATTATGACGAAAAACCTATGAGTTTAATAGATTTATTTTTACTAATCAAAGAGATATACCCTATTATAGAAGATAAGGATGCTAAAAAGTATTCAATTAGATTAATAGAAAATGGGTTATTAGATGTTAAAAAAGCAAAGGAGTATAGACATTGAGCCAGTTTGAATTAACTGACCTAGTTAGATACTTCCACAATGTAAGAAACAGTAAAGGGGAATTAGTTCCGATTATTGGAGAGGATAAACTAGCAGTTACTGCTGCTTTATCTTATCTTCTCGAGGACACAAACTTTATGATTAATGCTTACAGTGGAACAGGCAAGACAGTAATTATGAATGCTGTATTTAATTTATTAGAAGGAACCCCTATTAAAACTACAGTTATAGAGCAACTGTCTGATACAGCTTTATGGTATAGTATGGATGAGATTAACCAATCTCGATTCATAGCCATCCCTGAAGCACAGAAATGTCCAGAAAGTATTATTGAAATACTTAAAACTTGGGCTGATGATAGACCTGCTATACGTAAAAGAACTGATATTACTATACAAGATATTAGAGAACAAAGATTAATACCTAAGTTTGTTTTTATGTGTAAAGCAGTAGAAAATAAACGCGGGGATGCTTTTCTAGATGCAGAGTTAGAGCGTAGGTATATGGTAACCCATACTAACCCTACAGTAAAGCAGACAGAAGACGTAATTAAATATAAATTAGATACAACTGCAAGACCTCAAGAAGATATTATCACAATGAGTGATGAAGAAATAAAGGGACTTAAAGCGCATATTGCTAAATGTATTATTAATAGAGACGATACAAGAGCTGTACAAGTCCGTAACCCGTGCGCTCCCTTCTTGTTTAATGTAATACCTACATTATTTCCTATAGCTAGAAGTAAAGTTCATTACTTTTTAAAATTAATTAATGCAGTAGCACGATTTTACCCTGATGAAATGGTTACTATAGATAGAGATGGAAAAACTTACGGATTAGTTACACCTAAACATAATTGGTTAGCTACTCAAATATACATTGATACATTTGTAACTGAATGTTTACAGATGCCTTCACACGGAATTGATATACTTAAGTTAATACCCGATAGTGATATAGATAAATATGGAATGGTTACAAGTGAAGTTATTAAAATGGGTATGAAAGAAATACAACAGGCAGCACGGCAAGCTGGATTACCCTTTGCTGGTAAAAGTATTACTCCACTCTTAACTTCTTTACAAATGTTAGGATTTTTAGAAATGGAGGAAGATAATAACAAAAAATTATATTTTAAATCTCCTCTTATAAGGGAACCTAGTACTAAAATTAACTGGAATGAACTTTTAGTAGAAACTCGAAATCTAGTTAAAGAAACTTGGCCTGAAATAGCTGATGAATACATTGGTAGATATTGTACTGGAGTGGAAGTAGTTAATCCTTTTACTCAAGAAACCATATCATTAGATACTGGGAAAGTATCGGAAGAAAAACTTGCTCACGATATCAACCCAGAAGAGGTAAAGATTTTAAGCAGTAAAAAAGAAAATACTACTTTAGATTATGGAGCTTGGTATGAAGGTTAAACTACCCTATAAACCTAAAGGTGAAATGTTTGCTATTGTTACTGAAATATCAGGAGGCTCTCGAATGAAAGCCTTTTGTGAAGATGACCTAACTAGAATGGTTAGGATACCCGGCAAATTTAAAAAGAGAATGTGGTGCCGGGTAAATGATATTATAATTATTAAATTATGGACTATTCAATCTGATAAAAAATGTGATTTAGTTTATAGACATCGCCCAATAGAGAGGGAAGTTTTAAAAAGGAAGGGTCTTATACCCGAGAAGTTGATAATATGAAAGATGAAAGAGAGGAACGACGATTACAATGGATAGCCATTCTCAAAGAGTGTGCAATGTATCATAACGAAAAAGTCGAGGAATTAAAATCACCTATCATTGGAGCAGAAGAAAGTGAAGAAAGTCTAATGCATAAAGTCTGGTGTCTTTCTATAATGGATGCAGTAGGACTTATTGAAGTATTACCCTTAATAGATGAAGATAATAATGATGAAGGTAATAATGAACCACAACATCGCGAGGGACCTGCTGGATGAACGTCCCTCTCTCAGCATTTAGTACATACAGCACAGTCAATAGAATGACTGGTGAGCAACAAATAATTATTTGGCAAAGTGGAGAAAAAAGAGTTATTAAATCTCCACGCACACACAAATACTATATGCACGATAAAAATGGGCAAGAATATAATGTATTAGGTAAATCAACTACACAATTATTAAGAGAATACTCTGTCCAAAATCTCAGTGAATTAAGACCTGATTCAATTTCGCCTTTATCTAAAATAGATGGATTAACTCGCAATGAAATAGAAAGAGTATGTATTGAGCACCCTGAATTCTTTACAGGGTTTGAAAGTAGAGAACCTACATCATTAGGATTTGATTTAGAAGTAACTTCAGCAGATGGTTCATTTCCATCTGGACCACAACATCCTATTGTTGCAGTAGGTATTGTCACTGATGATGGTCAGCGAGAGACTATACTGTGGGATGGTAAAGACGATAAAGATTTAATTTTAAAATTTGTAGAGTTTGTAAAAGATTATGACCCCGACATTATTTACGGGTACAATCTTATAGGATATGACATTCCTCAATTGTTTGCTCGAGCAGGGCATCATAATATTAATCTAAGGCCCTATTTAAACCGTGACAATCACGCAACATTTGGTTGGGAGTCAGATTTTTCTTACCATAAGAAGAGTAAAGTAGAAACGTGGGGTAGATTAATTGTAGATGTTTATAATTTCGCATCCCGTGATTATGCTCTTGCTGGACTCAGTAAAAGACTAAAGGATGTCTCTAGATTCTATGGATTAGAGCCTATCGAACTAGATTTTAACCTTAATGATATACTAGATTATGATTTAGATACCATCAATGAGTATGTTCTTAGTGATTGTGATGCAACTAAATATTTATTTAATCATTACTTTACACAACATAAGTATATTGCTGAAGTATTGAAAGTTCCTTTAGAAACATATATGAATTCAGCTGATTCTTTTATTACTAAGATTCTTCAGGGGAGGGCGCTATTTAAAAGAAATATTTTGACGTTTGATAAAAACAACGAAAGGCACCCTGAAATTGAGAGTTTCCAAGCCGCTCACATTGATTTATATAGTCCCGGTTTCCATAAGTATAATTATAAAGTTGATTTTGCATCTATGTATCCTAGTATAGCTCTTGCTTTAAATTTAGGACCAGATACTACACGTATCTTAAGGTATGAAGACTATGATATCAGTAAATTTGGGTGTGAATCAGCACCTTCAGGATTAAATATGATATTAACTATCCCCGATAATGTATTAGATAAGAACGTTATCATTAGGGTGGACTTAAAAAATAAATCTTGTTTATATAAAATGTGTAAACAATTTAAAGAAATGCGTGAACCTTATAAACAAATGAGTGGACACGAAGCAAAAAGTAAATCTAACGGTCTCAAGATAATGGTTAATACATTCTATGGGGCAAACACTAATCCCTATATGAGTTACGGCGACATAGCTGTAGGTCTAGCTATTACAGGTATAGCAAGGTGGTTAATACTCGGCGCTAAAAACATTGTACAAAAAAGATATGGTGAAGATTCTGTAGTTTACATTCACACCGATGGTGTTAATACTAATTGTGACATTGATGTAGAGTGGGTTAATGAAGAACTAAGAAATGCTATGGATAGTTTATTCCCTCTTAGTGAATCAGAATGGATATTAGTAGATAAAGACGAATTTAAAGAAGGTTTTTGGATAGCTATAGGTAATTATGTACTTAGAAACCTTGATGAATCTCTTACAAAACACGGTTCGACCTTTAAATCTCGCAGTCGTTCACCATTTTATGTTAAAGTATTAAATAAATTAATTGATGCACGTTTAGATAATACAGTAAACCAAGAATTTATAAAAGATTTATACGATTTTGAAAATTATAAAGTAGACGATTTTTTACAGTCAAGAACAATGAATCAAAACTTAGCAGATTATAAAAATGAAAATGATTTAGTAATTCAATTAGCAACTAAAGCGAAAGCAGAAGGGCAAAAGGTAAAGATAGGTTCTTCTTTTTATTATTATAAAACCAATAGTGGTGTAGAACTAGAAGGTAGTGTCGATGATGTAGACGACATAGATATTAAATACCATTGGAACATTATATCTAACCTGTTGCAAAAATTCGATTTAAAACGTTGGGTAAATAAAAAACCCCCTCTTACTGCTTTAGATAGAAAACAACAGAGTTTATTGGAGTTTGTATGAAACTAAGTGATTATATATTAGATAAGTATGAAAAGAGTAGTTCTGCTTTAAACAGTGATGATATAAATAAGTGGGTTATTGAATGGTACGAAATAGAATTTAAACGCGCACCACCTATTTGGTTAGCTGAAAGGGAGTCGAAATAATGGAAAAGGTAGAAGCATCACCCATATGTAGAGATTGTGGATGCGCTATGTTTAAAAAAACATACCATAGCCTTTCAATGAGAGATGGTATGGAAGGTTGGTCTTGTCCAGAATGTTATACTACAAGGTGGAATGATGGATTATGACTTTATCAGAGTGGGTTTTATTTGTAGCAATAATGGATGGACCCATAGTAGGTTTAATATATTTCTTATGGAGGAAATATAAATGAAAGAGATGGTAACAGGTCCACCTCATATGGAAGATGCTATGTGGTATTTACTTATAGGATTTTTTGTGATGATATGGATGTGGATGATTATGTGGTATTAAATATGAAGAAAGTAAACGTAAAAAAAGACTACGACTGGGGAATCGGTCGTGAAAAGATGGTCATCAAACATATTGGTGATGAGCTAGGAAAAGATTTTGAAAAGCTAGGCAAGTTCGACCACTTCGATTATCTAGGGTATAGAAATGGTAAACAATGTTATGTGGAAATAAAATCAAGACGTATATCAAAAGATGCGTATGAAGAAACTATAGTACCCGCTTCTAAAGTTGCTAAAGCAATAGAACTCATTGGTATGGGAAATAAAGTATTCTTTGTAATAAACTTTACTAATGGTGTATGTTATTTAGATATGTGTAATGCAAAATTTAAATTAGGATATAATGCTCGTACCGACAGGGGTGCTTTAGAATTAAATCACTATGCATTTATACCTCTGGACCAATTCAAGACAGCAGAACCTTTAAATATAATGGACTAGTGATTAATAATACACCTTGGAGGTGTAATGATGGAAACTGAAAATGATAAAAAATTAGCATCCTTTTTAAAAGACGCAGAAGTAAAAGTGGTATGGAAAGAAGATGATAAGACTAAAGTAGGAAGAGGAAAGATAGTGGACGATGATGATAATTTTATATACCTGACCGGAGATAAGGGAACTGTTATAGTTAGCAAGAGTGACACTATAGCTATCAAACAGTGAGTGATAAAATGGTCAGGATAATGCCAATCAGTGATTCGCCTTGGGCTCCTACAGGATTCGGGACGAATACAAGAAATATAGCTAGTATATTTGCAGAAGAAGGTCATACCTTAGGTTTTGCAGGGTGTCAGAACCCTCAACATATTCCCTCTTGGGAAACCCCTTGGCCTTTAGGACAAGAAGAAAAGAAAGTATCTTTTGAAATACTTCCCTTAATGCATCCGGGTGAAGAAAAGTTTGGGGAAAAGTCTTTCCCTCAATGGATGGAAGGGTTTAAACCAGATTTAGTTTTTACTCATTTAGATATCCAAATGTTTGATTATGTTACACAACATAAACAACCATCAGGATTAAACATACCTATGGTAGATGAACAAGGTACGTGGCAAAATCAACAGTCTTTTATTAGATTAGCAAGAAAGGCTTACAAAGTGGGTCAGAAACCTAGATTTAAATTAGGTTCAATTATCCCTATTGATGGGCAACCTTCTATTCCTAACTGGTTACGTACTTTAGAACACGTAGATTATCCTGTAGCAATGTCCAGATATGGACAATCTGTAATGTTAGAAGATTTTAATGGTTACAAATCTACTTATATTCCTCACGGTGTAGATACAAATTTCTTTAAACCAAGAGATATTCCTCGACCTAATGATGCCTTTGTGATTGGGTGTGTGGCACGAAACCAACACCGCAAACATATTCCTCGATTAATGCGGTCCTTTAAATTATTTGTAGAAAAGAATAACCTTACCCCTGATGATGCTAAACTCTTATTGCATATGCATTGGGAAGACCATATGGGATGGAATATACAATATATGTCTAGTGACAAAGTGTTTGACATTGCAGAATATATGGTACCTCCTACAATGGGGAACTTAGAAAATGGAGAACACCCTGATGATGATGGGATGGTAGATATTTATAATATGATGGATGTCCACGCATTACCTACGGGTGGGGAAGGATTTGGTATCCCTACTGTAGAAGCTATGTCTTGTGGTAAACCTAATGTAATATGTAATTACACTACTAGTTATGAATTAGTAGGAGCTGATTCACCTCAATGTCCTCCAGAAATGTTATTCCCTCACGGTTTAGATGGGGATGATAATATGATTGAGTCTGATAGAGGATTCCTTATACCTTACAAAGATATGATGTGGGACACTCCTATCCGAGCAGCCCCTATGAGGGCATTATGGGACGAACAAAAGGGAGCAGAAGCTTTTGAATATTATTACCATAATCGTGATGTACTAAAAGAGCACGGTAAAAACGCTCGTAAATACACTATTAAACACTATGATTGGATGAAAGCAGTAGGACCAATGTGGAAAAGGTGGATAAAAACTGTAGGGAAAAGTATATGAGTTGGTTAAGTGAGTATGAAAGCACAAATCATTTAGATATAATGATTTTTATTATACTCTGGACCTTTATAATGATAGAATATTTAAGGTGGAGGATGATGCAATGAATCTAATTTTTGAAATGGAGCACGTTATATGTTCCCCTAATGCAGATTATGGTTTATGTAAACCCATTGCCAATGTAACCGAATTTATGCAATGGTTAAAGAAGCAAGGTCATCATATAACTATATGGACCAAGCGTTCAAACGAAATGGAAACAAAACTAAAGACTGAAAATTGGTTAAAGATTCAACAAATACCTTATGATAGGTTATTGTTCGATAGGCCACGTCAGGGTATATTTGTAAATGAAACGCCATCAAATTGTCAATACTTCGGGTCAGAAGATAATGATATATTTGTAGTGGCAGGATTGTTCAAGGAGTGGAAAGAAAGTGTTAGGGAGTAGGGGACCATTAATGAAAATTAAATGGTTTGATGCAACTAACGCTACTCAACAGAGTAAAATAGATATTAAAGACCCTAGTAATCACTTATCATATTGTGAAACTATTGGGGAAGTCGTAGCTCAATGTGAAAGAGCTATCATAATCAACTATCATTACTCTGATATAGATGGGGTAGATTTTATATGCATCCCTACTTCTTGGGTAGTTGAAATGGAGGAGTTGTGTCTAAAGGATTCAGAGAGTTCGGTATCCCGCAAAGAATAGCTAAGTGCTATAACGTAGAAGATATATTAAAATTATCTGATAAACACTCGGGTAATAACAACTGTTATGTTAGTGTGTATACTTTTACTGGGGTAGAAAACGGCAAGACTATCTACGATAGTGCTGTCATTAATACTATATGGTTTGACTTTGACCACGATAAAGATGTAAACAAATGTTTAAAAGATGTACGTAAATTATATAATAGATATTGTAAACCTAATAATCTAATACCTCGTATATATTATACAGGAGGTAGAGGATTCCAATTAAACATCGATTTCCCACTTATTATTAATATTTCAGACAGTATTAAACGAGTTATGATAAAAGATTACTTATTATTTTTAAGGAAAAAATATACCTTAACAACTTTAGATACACAATGTATCAATAATAGTGTCTCTTGTTTACGTAGAATGCCCGATACCCCCTACATTAATAAAAAAACAGGGGAACTTAATGGTAAAAAGTGTGTTCAAATAACTGTAGATGAAATGTTAGAATTAGAACTGGATGATATTATAACACTATCATATAGAGATAATACCCAGATAATTAATTCTCGTACCAGTAATTTACAAGCAGCAAAAGATTTTATCTATTATGTATGCGATAAACTAGGTATTACATATACACCAACTAATTCGATAGACCATTTAATTGATTTAATAAATGGAAAAGAATATGATAATCCCAGAGGGGATATCAAATTAGATTACATTATTCCACCCCGTGACTGTATACTTGCATTAATAAATGAGGGTATAGAGAAAGGTCACTTAGGTCATTCCGAAAATACTGCTGTTGCAGTGGAGTTAATAAATGCTAATTGGAAAGACCGTGACATATCGTTTGTTTTTAAAGCTATCTTTAACGACGAACCTGCTGGTGACTGGGGATGGTATAACGATGACGGCTCAGCTGGGTATCATATTACTAACCTTCGGACGAAAGGTATAAATAGATATTCAGGTGATAAGTTAATAGAACTAAAAATATGCAAACATAAATATTGTGTGTGCTGAGGTTATAGATGACAAAGAAACTGGAAAGAAAAGTTGAAGAACTAGAAAGCTGGATAGCCCAATTTGAGGCTGGTAATGATGACAAATTAGTATTTACTAATATGAATTTCCTCATTACTCAATTAAAAACACTCGGAGATAGATTAGGGAATGTAGAACAATCCCATCGTCAGGTAGAAGGTGTGATACAGCAAAATGCTCAAGTAGTTAATGATTTTATATCAGAACAAGAACTTGAAGAAGCGTGGCAAGAATACATTGTAGGTTTACAGGAGGATGCCAATGCCTCTGAAGAAGGGCAAGAGCAAGAAGACAATTAGTGGAAACATCCGCAAATTGAGGAAAGAAGGTTATAAACCGAAACAAGCAGCAGCAATTGCGTATAATACTGCTGGGAAGAAGAAACGCAAAACAACAAAAAGAAAGAGGAAATAAATATGGCAGACTGTTATACAACCGTAAAGGTTACAAGATATGAATGGTACCCTAGTGATGCTCCTACTGGAGTATGTGTTGGTTTTACAGCAACGTGTACACCAAACTGTAGAGCGCAATATTGGGATACTATAGTAGCAAGCTCATCTGCTTCAGGTAAAACAGACCAAGAAGTAGTAACATTAGCATACAACTCTCTATCAGGGACAATAGTTCCTTGGTCAGAGTCAGAGATGCACCAATCAGCACTTATAGGTGAAACCTATGAGACATTATCTGGAAGTGCTTAGTATGACTAAGAAAGATAAGAAAGAAAAGTTGGAAAAAATAGTTGAAGAGGCAAAAGAATTAGAAATTGAAGCAGAAGTAGTTACAAAAGCTGATGGTGAAATACTAAATCAAGCAAGTAATCCCTTCACACCTCCTCGCAAACGTTCCTAGAATGGGTGTATTAACTACAAATTCTCGCAGATATCCCGTATCGGGGAATAAAATTTTAGTGGATTATAAATGAAATTGTATATGGGAACGACAGAAAGGGAGCTAATTGAAAAATATATTACTCCGAATACTATTATGTTAGAATGGGGAAGTGGTGGTAGTACCTCTCATTTTGGTAAATTAGTTAAAGAATTATATAGTATAGAACACGATTTCAATTGGTATAATAAAGTAAAAAAAGATAAAGGGGACAATGTTACATTAACTTATGTTCCTACTAATGGGATATATAACCCTACTATACCTACTAAAGACGAACAGTTTGAAGATTATATTAATTATGTAGATAGAATAAATAAGAAATATGATTTAGTTTTTATAGATGGAAGAGCAAGAGTAGCTTGTTCAGAAAAAATTATACCATACTTAAATGAAAATGCAGTGGTGTTCATACACGATTTTTGGGCTAGAGAACCCTTACGTAATGGACCATTCGACTGGTATGAAGAAATAGAAAGTGTAAAAGAAGGGCAAAGTATGGTAGCTTTGAAAGTAAAATGATTATTAGAATAGATGACTACCCTACAGGAGTGAAACCTATCATCCCTAACAGGTTTAATCTATTTAAAAAAGTATTACAATTATTTGAAGATGCAGGAATATATTATCATTTAGGGGTGGTCCCTAAACTTATCAATGAAAAGGATATAGAATTTCTTAACAGTCTTACTCACTGTATTGTATGTATGCACGGAGTTCATCATAATTTTTATACGTGGAGTTCATACAACGAAGATAGAGAAGAATTTCGTAATAAAAGTGTAGATGAAATAGTAAAAATATTAAAAGAAGGAAAGGAAATCCTTAAAGATACTACGTTATCCCCTTTGTATATACCTACCTTTAATCGTATTAGTCAAAATCTTGTAGACGCTTTAATACAATGTAAATTTAGGTCTATTACTACTGGAGTAAACCCTCCTAATATAGATTATAAAGACCTTATAGTATATACACCAGAAGATAAGTTTTATGGTACCTCAAGTTATATATATAACAATATCAATGACTTTAAAATGGACGACCACATAGGACTACATCTAACTTGGGAAATTGAAGAAAGTAAAAGTGATTGGAAACTTCCTCAAATAATTAATTATATTAAAGAGGTAATATGAAACTTATACATTATATTGATACCTCATACGAAGTTGGTTCCTTTGGAGGAGTCCCTCGATTTGATAATGAATTAAAAAAAATATTAGATATTAAAACCTTTATTCGATTACAAAAGAATATGATGTTAAGTCAATTAGAAAGAGATGACATTGTTATCACAGATAATGGAATGTGTACAGAAATACCCGATGGGGTTAAGTGTATTGTAGTTCATCACGGATGTTCTAAAACCCACCAAGAAAGGGAACCTCTATGGAACGGTCAATATTATGTTAATAGTCAAAATAGAATGTCAAAAAGAAAAAACACTTATTTTGTAGCTCCTTCAATCTTTATGCAAAGGGAATTTAAAAGGCATTATGATATAGAAGGAACCTTAATCCCTCACTATTCTGGACTTAATCCTTCTGAATTGCCGGTCAAATCACGTAAAGTATTAGGTGATTGGAGAGGATTTAATAAAGGGGAAAGTGTTATCCCTCTATTACAAGAAAGAGGTAACTTTGAATACATACAATTAGATTGTGGTATGACAGAAGAATCTAAAATGGAAGCTTATGCCCAAGCTTCTATCTATCTCACTCTATCTTTATGTGAAGGTTGTAGTTATTCCCAATTAGATGCATTGGCTTGTGGACTACCAGTTCTTTCAACTGATGTTAGTCTCTTTGGAGGGGACTGTGACAACACGTGTGGTCATTTTATATCTTGGGAAGCCCGTGATAATTTAGATTTGATTGAAAAAAGATTAACAGATATATACGATAACTATCATTTATATAACCCTCGCAAATGGGTAGATGATAATGTAAGTCTTAGACATTGGAAAAATAGATGGGAAGATTTAATAGAAAGGGTAAAAAATGATTAAACAAGACTATGTATCTTATCGAACTTACTTTCCCTTATGGTATAGTGATGAAAAATCCTTTTGTCTTCTCTCTCCTAATGAAGAACAAGAAAAGTTAATAAGAACTTTGTTTCCTCAAGCTACAATGACAGTGAAAAGAAAAGAAGATTGGGATTTGAATAAAAAAATAAAAGATAAATATGATATTATAATTGCAATGAATGTATTTCATTATTCTCCAGACCCTGAGTTATGGTTTAATAACGTGTTTAATTCTTGTAAACAGTTTTGGATTCAAGACCTTGTTAGTAGAAAAAGGGGAACTTTAAAAGACACTGAATTAGACCAAGATGGAGACAGTGCAAGATACCAATTCTTACCTGATATACATTCTACCCTACTAGATGCGTTTGATGTAAACTTTTATAAAGACAGGATACTATATCTCAAAACATATAAAGGAGATAAAGATGGTTCATTACATTTTATGTGCAAACTTAAAGGAGATATAGAATGATTTTAGTTACAGGTCATAAAGGATATATTGGAAGCAAGATATATAATAAACTATTAGAGTTAGGGGAAGACGTAATCGGTATAGATTTGAAAGACGGCAAAGATGTTTTAGAATGTCTGCCGGATATGGACGTGGATTATGTTTTTCACCTTGCCGCTTTCCCTCAAGTACCGTTTTCTATAGACCATCCCTATTATACTTTTAAACAAAATGTATTAACTTCTTCTAAATTATTAGAATGGTGTTCTAAACATAAAGTAAAAAGATTTATCTTTTCATCTTCTGCTGCAGTTTATGGTAATTCTGGAAGCCCTGCTTCACCATATGGATTACATAAGTTAATGACTGAACTAGAATGTAAATTATATTGGGAATTATACGGATTAGAAACTGTTTGTTTACGATATTTTAATGTATTCTCTGAAGACCAAAGTTATGATGGAGCTTACTCTTCTGTTATATCTTCGTGGATGGAAAAAATAAGACGAGGGGAAACATTAAGAATTGATGGAGACGGTGAACAAGTCAGAGATTATATTCACATAGATGATATAGTAGACGTTAATATTTTTTGTATGAAATGTAAACATTCTTTAGGTGGTCACGTCTTTGATGTAGGAACTGGAGCAAATATAACTATAAACGATGTAAAGGAAATAGTAGAAAAATACTATTCACCTGAATGGGATTACGCTCCACGTAGACTAGGAGATGTACGAGTCAGTAGAGCAGATGTATTAAAAATAAAAGATTATGGGTGGACATTTAATGTAGACCCCCTTGTAGCTATAGAAAAATGTTTTAAAGGAGTGATGGAAAATGAGTAGATACGAACCAGAAGAATGGATGGAAGGAAAAAGAGCAGTAGCAATATTATCTTTCAATCGACCTGATTATTTAAAAAAGGTATTAGATTCACTCAAAGAACAAACTTATACAAATTTCGATTATTGGTTATTTCAAGACGGTAATCTTAATCAGTTCTCTTGGAGAAGAGCAGCTAATCAAAACGATATAGATAAATGTATTGAATTATTTAAAGAATACTTCCCAAAAGGACATATAGAATATAGTAAAACAAATATAGGGATTGGTCTTAATTGGAAAAGATGTGAAGAAAAATTATTTTTAGAGCAAGAATATGAAGAAGTAATTTTCTTAGAAGATGACCTTATACTTGCACCTCCTTATATGGAAACTATGGTTAATATGTTTGACCATTTTAGGGACGACGATAGGGTTGGTATGATTAATGCTTATGGTGAGGTAGGTGGTAGTAGATTTCCTGAAGTAGGACCTCCTTCTTTGATTAGAAGAATGGGTCACCTTTGGGCAATTGGAGTATCTAAAAAACAATGGCTTAAAAGAAGAACATTAATGTTGGAATTTTACGACATTATTGGAGATAAAGATTACAGATTTAGGCCGTGGCAACAGATAGCAGATTTCTATGCTGCCAATGGGATTAAACAAGATATAGCTTTAGGTCAAGATGGATGTAAAACAGCAGTCTTATTATTAGAAAAGCAAGTAAAGGTATCACCTTCTGTTAACCTAGCACAATATATAGGTGAAAAAGGTTTCCACGCAGACCCAGCTAATTATCAAATGCATCAGTACGGCACAATGCCTGTATATGATAAAGTAATAACAAAGTTTAAATTTAATGATAAGATATACAAAGATATCTATAATGAATTAACAAAGAAATACTTGGAGAAGTAATGAAAATAACCGTAATGTGTTTGTTTAGAGATAGTGAAAAGAGTTTACCTACTTTTTTTAAAAGATTAGAATCTTTAGATAAACAATATGATATGGAATATTTCTTTTATGAAAATGATTCTAAAGATAAAACTGTAGAAATGTTAGAAACTTGGATGCTTGACAAACAAGGGCGTGTATATAGTGAAATACTTAATGCTCCTCCCTTTGGTCATACAATGCAAGTAGAAAGAATGGAAAAAATGACCTACTATAGAAATACATTATTAAATAATATCAAACCTCTTAAGAGTGATTATTGTTTTATATTAGATTCTGATGTAGACTATACACCTGATATTATAGAAAAATATCTAGGTTATATGAAGGATGATGTGGTAATGTGTACACCTTGTGTGCTTCAGACTGTAAAATGTAATATGTGTAAGTGTAATAAGCAATCTTATTATGACACGTTTGCTTTACAAGATTTGGATAATAATGAAGGTGTACTTCTCTCTTGCAATCCTTTTATGAAAAGTGAAGATAGAAAGAAATGGGAAAAGAAAGAACCTATCACTGTTAACTCAGCTTTTGGAGGCGCAGTACTTGTTAAAACTAAAGCAGTTAATAGTTCAGAATGGGCTACAGAATTAAGGAAATCTAAATTTAAAAATCTAGAAGGAAGAGAGATGGGCAGTTGTGAACACTGGGCATTTTGTAAGGGAATACGGGAACACGGTAAAATTATCGTAATACCTACTATAAAAACTTTTGTAAAAATAAAGAACTGGTCCCTTCCTATCGAACAGAAAAGTCTTCAACAGAAGATGATTGATGACCCTTGGCAAAGGTGGGCAGCAAACCTTTAAGTAGTATTTCAAACAATAGAAATGAAGTGATAAAATGTTTAAAAATGAAGTAGCAGAATTCATCTATAAAAGAACTTATTCTCGGTGGATGGAAGAAGAAGGTCGTCGTGAAGAATGGCCTGAAACAATCGAAAGATTTATTAATTTTCTAATTTCAAAAAGAGGTAAAAATATACCTGAAAAAACAGTTAGAAAGATAAGAAAATATATGACAGAGTTTGCAGTAATGCCATCAATGAGGTTTCTCTGGGCATCAGGTCCAGCAGCTGAAAAAGATAACACTGTTATTTACAATTGTTCTTTTGCTAAACTAAATTGCGTAGAAGCTTTTGCAGAATGTTTACACATATTAATGTGTGGTACTGGGTTTGGTTTCTCAGTAGAAGCTAAAGAGATAGATAAACTTCCTGCTATATCTGAAATCAAATCTGGTAAAGATATAGCTAGAGTAGTAATCGAAGACTCTAGAGAAGGATGGGCAGACTCAGTTAAAACATTAATGAACAGTTTATATGAAGGGCAAAACCTTTACTTTGATTATTCTCAATTAAGACCAGAGGGGGCTCGCCTCATTACTATGGGGGGTAGGTCATCTGGACCTCAACCCTTGATTAAACTACACGATTTCTTACGTGAAACTATGCATAACGCACAGGGTAGAAAGTTAACTACCCTAGAATGTCACGATATAGCAAATCAAATAGCAGAAATAGTAGTAGCAGGTGGGGTTAGACGTAGTTCACAAATTTCTCTATCTGATTTAAACGATGATGAGATGCGTCACGCAAAGGATTGGCCTTTCCCTATTCGTAGAGCAATGGCAAACAACTCTGCTATTTACCGTGAACTACCATCTGCCGCAGACTTCCTAGTAGAATGGGGGGTTCTAGCAAAATCGGGCAGTGGTGAACGAGGGATATTTAATCTAAAGTCCGCACAAAATCGGGCACCTTCACGTAGATATGCACCATTAATACAAGGAACTAATCCTTGCGGTGAAATAATGTTACGTGATATGGAGTTCTGTAATTTATCTGAAGTAGTAGTAAGAGAGGATGATGACTTAGATACTCTATTAGATAAGGTAGAAACAGCTACTTGGTTAGGTGTTTTACAATCTACATTTACAGATTTCCCTTACCTAAGAAAGGAGTGGAGTAAGAACTGTGGCGTAGAACGTCTTTTAGGCGTTAGTTTGACCGGTCAGATGGATAACCCCTCCCTAATGAACTCGGAGGTCTTAAAGGCCCTTAAATCACGTGTTATACGCATTTCCCGTAAAGCATCAACAGTATTAGATGTCAATATGCCTGTTGCAACCACTTGTGTTAAACCTTCAGGCACAGTTTCTCAATTAGTAGACTCTGCTAGTGGATGTCACCCTAGATATTCCCAATATTATATTCGTAGATACAGAATATCTGCAACGGACCCTTTATTTGTAATGTTAAAGGACCAAGGGGTACCGTGTAATCCAGAAAATGGACAAGATGCAAAAACAGCTACAACTTGGGTATTTGAATTCCCAGTAAAATCACCTGAAGGTTGTCTAACTAGGAAAGATGTCACTGCTATGGAACAATTAAAACATTATAAGAACTTACAATTGAATTGGTGTGAACACAATGCTAGTATGACTGTATATGTTAAAGAAGACGAATGGTTTGAAGTAGGTAACTGGGTATACAAAAACTGGGATATTATTAACGGTGTTTCTTTCTTACCTTATGATGGTGGGCACTATGAATTAGCTCCTTATGAGGAGATAGACCATTATACCTACGAAAGTCTTATAAAGAAATTCCCCAATATTAATTATAACAAGTTATCTCAATACGAACTTGAGGATGCAACTCAAGGGGCTAAAGAGTATGCTTGTGTTGGTGATAAGTGTGACATATGAAACTGATGTAACTGGATACGGACGCAAAATGGGACGTAATGGCGGAGGCAATGGTTACAGTATGGAAGACCCTCATCCCTATACTGAAGTAGAACTTAACGAAAGAGCAGTAGCAATTGCAGGTAGAGAACATAATAATGCTATGTTTAAATATGGTACCTATACTAGGGGCGAAGCTATCAGATATAGAACACTTAATCCCGGCGGTTCTGAAGCTTTTGGTGGTGGAGAAGAAAAACCACGAAAGACCGGACTTGGATTACCTTGGAATTTATAGAGTGCCCGATTTGTTTTTCAAAAGCTATAATAACTACTTACGACGGTAGAAAATATTGTGCTCGTTGTGCCACTATTAAAAGAAAAGCAGGTTTCACCGAATAAACTCTGAAAATATTGGTGGTCTTTTATTAATAGTTAATTGTAATCTAAAGGTATTAGCTCCACAACTTAGAGATTTTCCTATAACTGTATAATTACCTGTAGTATCTGTCTTATCATCAGTAATAGTAATTACATCATTAGGTTCTAAATATAACCCATCAAATGTATCTAATATATATTCATATTTAGCTTTTAAATTAGCATTAAATAATTTCTGTGCCCAATCCATACAAGCAGCCCTACTTTCTAATTCAGCATTTGTCACTTTTAAAAAATTCTCTCCTAATGCTGCGGCAGCAGAAGAATGTCTAAATTTGGCCTGAATTCCTCCAGCTCCTTGTACAACAATAGTAGTAGGTATTTTTCTATCATTTACTTTAAAGGAAATAATATTATCATTATAAGTATAATGCTTAATAGAAGTACTTGTTTCTACATCCTTTTTTAATTCAAATATCAATTGAGATTTATCTCCATCATCTATTACCCGAATTAAATTATTTCGTGGAACTGTATCTCCAGTCATTGATTGACTTAATACTAGTTTAATAATATCTAAAATCTCATAAGTACCTCTAAGGGGGGTTACTTGCACAACAGGGGTGGTATTCCCTATATAATCCGTACCTATCATATCTTGTAAATTAGCCATTCTAATTAATTTAGCAATAGCACCACCGGGACTCAGTCCATCTATATTAGAAGTGTCATCAAGAACCACTCTAGCCTTATAATGACCAGTTAAATATCCTAATGCATCTACACATTGAAATTGTAAATTCCCATCACCGTCAAAGGAAGTATCAGAAACACGTCCTCGAAAAGTAGGATACGCATCAGAATTATCAATATAAAATAATACTTCTTGGTTCCAATACTTTCTGAAACTAGTATCTTCCTGAGGTATAATAAAATTAAAACCTGTTGCTGTATTCCCTCCTTGTTTCTTTAAGTTAGCTGTTAAAAAATCAACGGATGTGCCATTTAAAAAAACTTGACTAGAAATTGGCTGCACTCTTTATCCCTCCTAAAGGAATAACATCACTCATTAAAGTCCCTCCAGAATCTAAAATACATATCTCTTCTACAACCATATTAAAAGCAAAGGGTGAAGGAGCACGAGGTCCTTGTACACTGTGGGTTTGACTAATAGTAGTAACATATCCAAAGAATCTTACATATGTACCATCCTTTTGTACTTCATCCCACATCACTCTAATAGATTCAGCTTGTATCCTTTTAAGTAACCTAAGTGTCCCATAAGAAGTAAATTCTGCATTAAATTTAAATTGAGATTCATCACCTAATGCAGTTCCTCCAAAATTAATAGTCTGAATAGGTGTGCCCGTTCTTGTTATAAATACCTTACCATTTTTAGTAATAGCCTGATAATAAGTTCCTGCATAAGTGACAGATACATCACTAGTAATTTCTAAATAACTTAAATCATAAGCAGTATTGTCTTTTTGAACTACTACTTGTGAATTTGCATTATTGAAGGGTAACATATTCCATAATTGCATACCGGGTTGTCCACTACCTGAAATGAAATGATTAGCAGCGCCTGATATTACTACTTTCAAAGGATACCCTGAAAAGTTATCCTTTAATTCACTCACAAATGCAGCCTGATTTCCTACTTGGAAAGTGTAAGGGAAAGCTGTTGAGCCGGGAATATTCTGATATCCAGCAGCATCTCCATCATCTGATAATTTACTTGCACCGTCAAATACGTCATAAATATTTATTCTAACTGCATTTCCGGTAATTGCAGCATCTACAGAACTAGCAATAGTACTTGAAGTTCCAGAAACTAAATATAATGTACTACAGTCTGCACTACTTGATGCAATCCACCATACTTTTCCTTCATCTGCTGTTGCTGCTGTATCAGTAATATGAAAAACATATTTAAATTTACCAATGTCGTCACCTGTATAATCTGAAAGTCCAGTACATCCACTCAAAACATACGCAATAAAGGGAGGGTCGGTTAAATTAGTAGTCCCACTGTAATATCCACTAACAACATTACTATACAAAGTTCCTAATGATGAACCAGCTCCGGGAGTAAATCCTCCTGTTACATCCCAATATCCTCCAGCTAATCCAGAAATTGAAGGTACAGAAGACCAATCTGAAGGTGTATTAAATTGAATAAACCCAGATTTACTCATTGTATTACTCTTTGTAACATATGTGTTACTATCTGTATCTCGATATTCTTTTTCTACTTTAGTCGTATCTTCGAACTTAAGAGGTACCCATTCTGCTTTTTGAGTAAACTTGTCATCATATTTATCATTAGTAACTCGTAAATAATATACTCCCCCAATCGAACTGCCACTATTAGATTGTAAGTTAGATTCCATATCAGTAGCTAAATTAGTAGCATTAAAAAATATTTTATTAAATTTAGTATCATTGGTTAAAATGAAATACTCAGAAGCAGTTCGAGATGTAGCATCAGAATTCTGGAAAGGTCCCACATTCCAATTAAGAGTGCTAACGTAATTACCACTACCATTTAGATAGGCACCAGAAGTATGAATAGAAGTTTCTGTTGTGGTAGACGGAGGTAAAGCGGAAGGGCCAGTAATGTAATGCCCAACTGCCCCTGTAGGAATTAAAGTCGGTCTTATTCTATAAACATTAGTAAATGTATCTAACCCGCTATATTTTGTACTATCACTTACAGCTTCTAGTCGAGTTAAATGATACTGGTCATAAAATTGATTAAATTCATTTAAAGCAAATTGGTCTCTAATATATCTATTATTAGAATTAGCAAGGTCAGTTGCATTACCATAAGAAAAGGCATTACCACTATAAATTCCCATTACTGGTTGAGTTCCAATCGTAGCGCCACTACCTAACAATCCACCCGGACGTGTATAATATGTATAATTTTCTTTAATTAAAGTATCTGTTGTTTTAGTATTATCATTAAATTTAGTACTACTACTTACTTGCCATTGAACAGTAGGTTCCCAAAAGGCCTTACCATCAGAATATCTATAATAAGAAATAGATTTATTGGAAGCTCTTGCCCTACTTTGTGAAAAATCTAACGTAACAGTTCTTTTAACATCATCAATAGACTTGATAGGGTCTCCATTACTTACATAAGTAATTGGGTACCATAAACCATCATTACTTTTTGCAATTAAAAATATCTTAATTTTATTATAATCGTTGATTAAAGTATTAGTATAAACGCTAGACTTAACTAATTTAGGATTTCGTAATTTGACACTAAGTACTTCAAGTATTTTCCCCTCAGTAACTGTTAAAGGCACAGCAGCCAAAGCTCCGGGTTTACTTGCGTTTAAATCTACATTCCCTGCAATAGTCTCAATTACAGTCTCTCCACCCATTGATTCAGGATTAGCTACACTACCAGCAGGAGTGCTAGTAGAATATTGAACAATGGCTTCTACATCCACTATAAACGTCGCAGTACTAGGTTCTACTAAAGCATTTCCAGTAGGTAGTATAGGAGGGACAGTAAAATATAAATCCTTTGGCCCTTCGTTAAATATATTATTATCAATACCACTCAATACTTGTTTATTTTCTATTCGATTTATTGCAACAGGATTACCATCTGATATAGTTATAGGAGCAATTCCCGTTACTTGCTCTTGTGGTTTAGGTAAATCGACAGGACTAGAATTATTATCATAGTAATATTTAGATAAAAATCCTTGACTATTAACAGTTCTAAACATAGGATAAAAAGTCCCAGCTTTAGTATATGTATGAGATAGTGTAATAGAAGATGAATCGGTATCTAACTTATGCCATTGGTAAATTGCCTTTTCTAAAGAATTATCCTCACCATCAGACCAATCTACATACACCCAACTCACGTCATCGTCACTGAAAGTAATTGTTCCTGATACTTCAGTATAGACATCTGCCGAACTAGGCGACCAGCTTAGTCCCATTAAGGTACCCCCGTCCATTTCCAAGATGTAGTGTTGCTTCTACATACTTGAGTAGGGGATGTTCCCCTTATATTATGATAATCGAATAAGAACATCCGAGCTTGATATTTATTACTTGTACTACTACTCATATCAGCTAAGTGTGCAGTAGGTAACGTGTATTTATTATTGTTCTGAGGTATATAAGCCTCAACCTCGTGGAAACTAATTTCTTCTATAAAACCAGTATATTTATGACTACCATCTGAATTAGCTCCTATAATAGATTGGAAATACCCTCCGGGACCACTTTGTAAATTTATTGTGTCAGTGTAGTCTAAAGTATCTTCTAGTTTACCGTTAACATATAATTTAAAATTATTATTTTGAAGATTATTATTAAAAGTTAAAACGACAGCTAAAGGTTCTATTCCGTCTAAATTATAAGATGTAGTACTGGTTAATGTAGGCGTTGCTCCTGAAGTACCTACCTTCATTTTAACTTTAGAAGAAGATATCTCATATTGCCAAACTAAAGGAGTTCCAGTTGTTAAATTTGTATTTCCAGTAGCACTAAAGAAAGTACCACTCGCAGAAGGTTTAAGATGAAAAATATGAGTAAACTTATCACCACTATTAGGTATTAATCTTAAGAAATTTTTATAAGCAGTTCCAGCGTAACTACCAGAAGTGCCTATATAATCAGTTCCATCTAGTTTGAGTGCCCATCCCTGTGCTCCTTCAATGTCTGGGGTATTATTACTACCCGAAAAGGTCACCCCTGTATTAGTTAAATACTTACTTACACTCCTATAATGTGTAGGAGGGCTTGTACTTGTAGTTTCATTAAGAGGTATTATACAAATTGCTTTATGATATTTATTTTCAATTAATTCTGTATCCACAAATAATAATCTATAATTAATATCATCTCCTGATTCTTTCCATTGGAAGTTTAAATCGGTTGCTTGAGCTTTAGTGGCCTTTCCGATATCAACTGGATTATCATACCTTAAAATATCAACCGAAGGACTAACTTCGAAATCGTCAATATCAGGTAATGGGTCTTTAATTCCATAAATAACCTGAAGAGGATTAGTAGTAGCATCACCCGTATTAACATTACAATTATACAAAGAATCAAACATATTCATATATGTAGGTTTTAGAAGGAAATTAAATGGGGTATTAAACTCTGGTTTAGTAGTGTATACAAAACTACTTAAATTAAAATAATTTTGTCCTAATACAACGTAGTCTCTTCCCATTCTACCCAGTCCACCATCACTATCTGGTACAGTATCTGGATTATTTGTACTATTAATCGCTCCATATCCAAAATCAGTATTTAAATTTACTATTGTGTTTGCGGGGTCTGTAAAACTTATATCCCATTTATTTGCATAAGTCCCATCGTTAAATAGTATCTCATTAAAAGTAGTTCCAGCAGTAGAACCTCCAGAAACAGCCACAATACCATCATAAGCACGTGTTTGTAGAGTTCTATTACCACTAGCTATTGTATCAGCAAACCACGAGCCCCATCCTGCCGAAGAAGACATATTTATCATAGCTATATTAGTCCAATATTGATAAGGACTAATGGTAGCTTTGGTTGCATTGTAATTACCCCACCAGTATTGATTATAAAATCCTGAAAGGTCTAATGCAGTAGAAACTGACGAGTTCCTTGTTGGATTAAAATCAAAATTCCATACTCCTAGACCGGGACTTTGGGCATCGTCCTCATAAATTGGTCGAGATAAAAAGATAGTATTACCTTGTCTTGTTCTAGTTTGAACAAGAGGTTCTGTATTAGGCCCCACATCATAATATCCTATAGACCCTGTACCCGCAGCTTTATGAGCATAATCAGTATTATTAAGCTCTACGCAGAGGGGGGTATTTAAAGGAATATCAAACAGTTCTGGTTTGTCAACAATAATGCTAGTTTTACTATCTGATAAAGATATAATTTTAGCTGCTATTATTGGGTTACCTGTCTTTACCCAACCAGTAAATGCACCACTAATCGTCATTGTACCTTTTTGAACGAAACCATCTATAGAATTTGTATCTCCTGTAATATTTAAATTTTTAGTATTGTCTCCTACTGTCAAATTACTAAACCAATTGTTTTGGTAATTTTGACCAAAGGTTCCTAAGTAATTACCACTAGTGAAATATCCTCCAGAAACCATTGTAATAGGTGTAACAGTTTCTTCTACTCCTACACTAAAATTATTTAACAAAAATGGATGAGGAGTATTATCAGCAAGAGTACCTGAAGAAGCAAACCCAAATGACATATAAGAAGCAGTAGGAGAAGAAGCTTTTCCATAATAATTATCTACAGTATTAGAGCCACTTCCTTCAGGATATACAGAAATAGCACCCGTATAAGGGTCAGCTGGAGCAGGACCACCCGGATATTTGACAGGTGTTACAAAGTTACCCGCCGGTATAGCGGTCAACTGTCCCATACCGTTAGGGGTACAAATACTCGCATTAGTTGTTATAGGTCCCCAATTATTAAAAGATATACTATCTACTAAAATATCAACTACTTTATCATCACTTATCGGTGAATCAACTTTAGTATAACCATTATTTATATCAGTTTTATCATACCCACTTGGTATTTCATTGATAGACCTCATATTCTGTGACCATAAAGTCATATTAGGGTAATGAGCTGCATTTCCAGACCAATAGTAAGTGTCCAATCCGAAAATATATCTTCCTCCTCGTCCAGTAGGAGCCCAAGCATTTTCACCCCAAGGTTGCCCGTGAGCCAGTACAGCATATTTCATCTGTCCATTTTCGTCAGCCAAATCGGGGAAATAAACTAAACTCGAGCCACCACTTATATTAGGATAGTAACTCATACCTGTATTACTAGATGCATTAAACATATTAAGTTTGATACGCATTGTTACCCATTCTCCGATAGGTATTGTGGTCCTGTAAGCAGATGCGTCACTTAGTATGCCACCATTATCTACAGTTTCTCCGTAATATAAATTACTTCCACCTTTATTAATTAGTCGTGAATCTTGATATATAGCCGCATTTGTGTAAACTGTGGCATTACTATCATCATCACTTTTATTTACTATACTAATCCAAGGAGACATATTTCGGGCCATACTATATTCGGTGGTCCCTTTCATAAATGGAACTGTCCAATATTTTGAAGCTTCATATAAACTATTTACAGCACTTCCTCCATCAGCAGATATTGGTGCATCGTCATTAAATATAATATTAAAACTCCTATCCATACTTAGATGTTGGCCTACTGCTTCTCCTACACCTTCACCAGCACCTGTACCACTTCCTATGTAAGTACTTACATCCATCCGATTTATCTTAAAAACCATTTCAATCTCAGGAGCATAAGCAGGGAAACCTGTTCCTGAAGTAGTAATATCAATTGGGGTAGGTTGAGGTATACCATAAATAGAAGCGTGTACTACTTGAGGATAAGCTTGTATGTTATCATTATTATCTGTTCTTAAGTACCTTCCAAAAGGAGCAGCAGTATTCCAAGCATTAACGCCTGTTTGACTACCACTATAATTTTCCCAAAAAGATTTCATACGTAAACAAAGACCGTCCGAAGGGGATTCTGCATTTACTAAATTCATATAGGAATATGAAATAAAAGTTGGAGTATCACCGGGTCCTTCTAATGATTGGTCTTTTATATCTCTTACATTAGCAGATTCAAAAGTATCAGAAAAAATAGTATTATCTTGTGTAGCTCTAGCTACAAAAGTTTCATCATATACATTATAATCGCCCTTACCTCCCGGATTTGCAAAAAATACACCTTGTTCCCAGAAGGCTCCTTTTTCTAACCACCAAGTAGCAGGCTTCTTAATATCTTTTAATCTTTTTGCATATGATGTACTTTCAGCCCAATAATCCGTACCCATTATAGGCCCTACTACCCACTGTCCATCAGCAGCTTTAGTCAAAGACCAGTCAGTATTTAGTCTAGACTCAGGGCCAAATAATCCTTCAGATATGTATGACTGTGTGGCGTGTTGAGCAACTCCGAGATAATAAGCACTCCAATTAGCTATTTGACCAAGTTCTTCCCCAATATTCGTGAGTGGGTCATACCAAGTGACATCATCTTCATCGGCCCTCCTATTGGTTTCATATGCTATATCTAATAATGTACCATAGTTAATCATTAATCCCCCTTGATACAAAGCTACAATTTTCTTAGTTCGTAAAGGTACATCCATAAAAGCTTTATTACGACCATCAAAATCTTCCATCATCCAAGTATTATCACCATTTTGACTATTATAAAATAAAGTCTGACCACCAAAGTTTCCACTAGCAATGGTCATATTCCCTTCTGTTATATCTATATTGGGTTTAATAGAAAAAACATCTAGCCAATTTGATGTTTGAGGATTACTTTGAGTTAAGGCGTTAGTATATACAGAGAGATATATTTCTTTAATAGTTCCTTCACCATATACAAAATCATCTTCCGAAACTGTATTAGCTTCTGCTAAATAAAAAGAAGTGTCTGGGTTACTTTTAATATCATAAGTAGCACTCATCCCAACATATGCATCAGCATAAGCAGGAATAATTCCAACATCATCTACTACATCTTTCTTCACATAGAAAGTATTGGGTTTAGTTATTATCGTCTTCATATTTCATTACCCTCCTAATTGGTCACTGTTGTAAAACAAGTCTTGGAAGTTACTAGTAGAAATGTTAGCGTTGTTGATATATAAATCTTGCCCTCCCACTCCGGAAAGGTTACTACTACTATCTAATTGTGCCATCATAGGACTATGTGCATAGTTTTGTCCTCCTCCTTGGAAACCCCAAGCAGTCTGATATCCTGTGTACATTCCCATTCCTCCATAAAACATCCTACGAGCACCGCGTTGTTGTGCGTATGAATGTTGGAAATCTAAAAGTGCCCGTTGCCTCGCGAACCCAGCTTTAGTTCTTATCATCTTTTCTGTACCGTACGTTGCTGCATACATATCTTCCCCTCTATATATAGCAGGTAGTAAGTTACTCGGTGACATCGTAAACTCAGCTTGAGGTGCCCATTTTCCTAATTTTTGATTATATATCAATTGGGAAGGGCCTCTCCTAGTAGGGTCCGCCAATGGTTTACCTCGTCCATAACTTTGTAGCGATTGTTCTAGATATTCATCATAGGTTATTGCTGGTTTGTGACCTTGTTCCCAAGCTTTGGTTTGTGGATATTTCCTGTTAATTTTATCTATACCCATCCGGTAATCTGGGTCATCATAAATATTTCTATAACCGGGTGCCCGAGAACCACGAAGTCCACGTCCTGCAGCTTCAGTACCAACACGACCACCGACGTATTTCTGTCCAGCTTTTTTAGTAGCTATTTTACTACCAGCCATAGCAGCACCTCGAGTTCCACCAAGTACCATTGCACTACCTCCTCCAGTAGGGATAATACTAGCTAATAATAATAATACTCCAACAACATCTCCTATAGTTTCTAATTTTTGAAACAATTGTGTTAAAGCGTCAGAAAGAGTAAAAGCTACAGCAGCAGTAGTACCAAACATTCTTTGTAATAAAGCAAATTTTAAGATAAGTCCACCGTCACTACCGAAACGTCCTAATACATTGTCCATCATTATAAAACCGGAAGTAAGCATATCAATAGGTACAAAAAGTGTTCTAGCCATCTTTTCTAAATTATACCCTTCGTTACTCATATTAATTATACCTTTAACTAAATCTTCCATTACAGATTCAAATCCTTCTAATGATTCTATAACTAATTCACGTATATTATAAGCAAAATCAGTTAACTCTTTTGAACCATCAGGTAATTCTATAATAAATAATTCTGTAAAACTCTCCACTAAAGATTTAAGTCTAAAGTCAAACTCATTCATATAACCGTTAGCTGTATATTGTGCATCAGAAAGGTAAAATACTTCTTTGGCCGCATTACGTAACAATTGAATTTGCATACTCAAAGAACCTTGCTGAATGATTGCCATTTCGTTAGCTGCTCCCTGTGAATTAGCTAATTCAGCCACTGCCTGTTCGAACTCATCTACGTTCTGGACCAAGTGAATAAACGCGGTAGCACCACGTATGTTTAAGTCCTCAATCAAAGATGTTAATAATTCAGTGTCATTAGCTATCTCTGTTCCTATTGCATTTGAAAAATTACGTGCAATCTCTGTCATCTGAAGGAAATTACCTTCTGCGTCAACCACCTTTACTCCCATCTCTGAAAATTTTCGGGTTGCATCTTCAGCACCTTCAGCAAATTCTGCAAGTGCCTGTCGTAAACCACGACCTGCAATACCAGCTTCTAAAGCACGGTCAGTCAATATCTGAATAGAACCTAACAATTGGTCTAAGTTCTGATTAGTAGCAGCATAGAAAGGTAAAGCGAACTTGATAGCAGCAGCCAAATCTTGATACTCAATTAAAGAAGCGTTAATAGCGTGAGCAAACTTATCTGTTACCACACCCGCATCGGACATTTCAAGTCCAAAACCTTTAATTGTCTGAACAGTTAATTTACCAATAGTATTAGCATCTCCCTGTACAGCCATAGTTAATATTAAAACATCTTTTAAAACAGCTTGAGCTTCAGCTGCTTCTAAACCTGCGGAAGCAAATTGATAAAGAACACGTGCTGCATTGTCATACGCTACACCATAATCTTCACCAAATTTTACAACTTGGTCTGAGATAGAATATAATACATCGTTTTGTTCTTGCCATATCGAGTTAGCATTAATTAATTCTTCTTCAAATTGAGCAAAATCTGAGGATAATCCCTTAATAGTATAACCAAGAGTGGTTAACAGTGTAACACTAGTCGCTAATCCTTGACGGAAAATACCCAACATAGTTCCTCCCATTCGACTCAATTGGTCTGCTCCATTAGATATAGCTTGAGTCATAGCAGCGCCGCGTACTTCAACTTGTTTCATATGATTCTCTAGCAGTCTCAAATCCGTAGCATATCTTTTTGCAAAGGTTGTTCCTGCTCCTTTAAAAATTTGAGTTGGAAGAGGTTTCCCAAACGCTCCTCTAAAATTTTGTGCAGCCGTATTTGCGCCAGTTATACGACCCATTATACTTTTAGTTTTTGATTGTGTAAGACTGTGTATCTTAGTTAATTGAGTATTAAGTTGTCTTAAAGTACCACTGGTTTGTTTTTTAGCATATTGGTCAGCTAATGAAGCACTTTTACTTAATGTACTTCTTAAACTAGAAAGATTCTGAGCTCCAGCTTGGTTAAAATATTTTTGTTGATATCCTCTTATTTTGTTAACCATTCCGCCAAAATTACTGGCAGCTTTAGTAAACTCTGATTGAGGGGGAAGCAATAAACGCATTCCCACGTTTGCCATAAACAGCGTGCCTAGATATCCAGCCATATTTGTCCTATAATTTCAAAGCGTCTTTAAAACTCTTTGGTTTTTGAGATTGCATTCCCTTGTAATACTTTCGTTTTTGACTTACGTATTGAGTATATTGGGAACGGACACGGGGCTTATTCTTAGCCATATTGCTTATATCTTCATCATCATACCCATCCATACTGTGTAACATTTGGTATTCTGCTAAAGCGCAAAGTAAACCTTCCAGTTCAATACGGGGCGTATTTTTAATTTCTTTCCACGTCAGACCTAGTTCTTTCATCAGGGGGATGTAGAGAAGTACCGGTTCTGGTGAGTCTCTCATCCACTGGTAAAATTTTCTGCCAGTTCATCCTTTAATGACAATATTTCCGTAGATATAGTATAACGTAAAGTAGCTGGTAGATTAGACCATAGTTCCGCAGTTAAAGTAGCGCCCTTTGGATTTTTATCATTAGCTTTCTTAACCATTGCTAATATCCTTTCGGTTCCTACTTTAGTGTAGAATGTGTTCTTTTCCTCAGCAGATGCATCTTCATCAAGTACTGAGACCTTAGGCTCCTCACTTTCTGTTAGTTCACAATATTGGAATATAAATTTCTTATCTCTATATTCTACTTCACCTTTTTGCACTTCTTCTGTCAGTGCGACTAGCTCTTCGATTGTCCATACGTCTTCAGACATTTTTTCATCACTCCTCTTGTGTATTTGTTTTCATTAAATTTCAGTTGTTGCTGTAATAGCAGTACCTGAAGCATCCGATAGTGTTAGTAACGGTTGCGTATATGAATAGAATTCGATGGTTTCTTCTGTAGCTCCATCAGGGGTTAAACTCTTAGAATGAGCTGTTAAACAACAGTTTCGGATAATTAAGGTTTCATCTACTGGGACGCTAGCTCCACTAGCAAATTGTAGATATATCCTGTATCCAAAATTCTGGTTATTAGAGGTTGTTAAACCATCAAAGACGGCCCCACTACCACTAGCATCAGCACCATCTGTGCTATAAACTCCGTCTCTTGCAGAGTTATAAACTTGGTCAAAGAGAGCATTACTTACTTTACGGGTAATAGTAATTACTTGAGATTTCTTAATCTCAGCTGTAAGATTAGTATTTTTCCCCATAAAAGAAAGGTTCTCATCAACTGTTGAAGGGGAATAATCAATCCCTGTCACATCAGTAACTTTTGAACCAGAAGCTCTACCATAAGTTCTGTGTGGAATTACCCAAAAATTTCCGGGTCCTCCTACATTGTTCTTTACTCCGTTTCCTGAAGTTAAGGCACTCATTCCATCAGTAGAAGCATTTCCAGATACAGATAATGCACCTTGTTCAGTTGTCATATAAATGTTTACATCTTTTCCTAACCAATACGTCATAGTTGAGCCTCCGTAGTTGCACTATCATAAGCAACGTCATCAATAACAGGTTCTACTTGACTACTAAATTCAAGAGTCTCTTCCTGTGTACCGTCTGCGTTTAAAGAAACAGTATGACCAGTAAAAGTTGCATTACGTACGGTAAAACATTCTGAACCTGATTTAATATAAACAGCTAATCTATAGCCGTATGTTATATCTGGTTCGCTTAATCCATCTGCTAATGAACCAGTTCTATCAAGTCCCCATCTTCCAATGTCACCTGATGAATCTCCACTAAAAATCACATCATAAACTGCGTTCTTTCTTTTTAAACTTAAAGATACAGTTGTTTCTTTGTGAACTTCTGCTTTGAGAGGGGTGCGGTGTCCTAAATAAGTTACATCTTCATCCATCGCTCCTATCCCAAGGTCAAGGCCCACAACGTCTACTAATGCAGCACTACTTGATAAATTAGCTGCTGATAGTTTCGATATCCCATTAGTGGGGGATGCTGCTGCTGCTAAAGTATATAAACCTCCACTACCACTTGCAACGGCCATACCGCTACCTGTGTGCTCTGTGGTAAGGGCAACTTTAACGTCACTTCCTAGAAAATATGCCATACTTCTAAACCTCTACCTTTAATTAGTCTTCAATATTATATAAAGGTTTTCCTGTTAATAGTCACTTAGGAGGGATTGTTTAGTTCCTCCAAGCGTATAATACCCGTGAGGCCGCATACCTAAACTTTGAGCCGCTCCTAAGTATTTAGTACTATGGACGAAAGGACCTAGTTTAATTGGGCCTTCCCAAGTTTTAGCTACACGTGGAGGGGGAGCCGTCGCTCCTCCCCCTGCATACTGGTCTAACCATAATGCCCACTTATGTTGTATATTCTTATTAATAGTTTTTTCTATTTTAGTAGCTTCCCCATTCCACACTTGTGCCCATTCCTTAAAAGCTCCCCCTTCCATATCGTTTAAATTGAAATAACCACCAAAACCATCACGTGCTCCAAACCATTGTTTAGCACCTATATCTACTAATTCTTTAAGTCTTTGAGCAAAATCATCGGTAGAAATAGTAGAAGTAAAGAAACCTACACTATTGGCTGGAGTTCTATCTCCCATAAACATACGAGCACCGACACCTGCGTGGGTCATCATTGCACCTCCTTGATAAATAGCAGCAGCGCCATTCATCCAAGCAGTAGTCATATAAGAATCAAAAGCAGTAGCTCCTTCTGCAAATCTGAGGTATCTAACTTCTTCCTGTTCTAACGTGTTTTTTACATTATAATGAAACTCAATATCAGACACTGTTAATTTGATATGTGTACGTACACGACGAGTAGCAGTGGTTACCCCTTCCTTTAATTTACTAGGTGGGGCACTTCTGTTATCTTCCTGCACTGTTGCTCGAACAGTTATCTTAAGAAGCCCTTGTTCCCCTTCTTTAGTATGAATAGGGAAATATATATCTTTACCTCTTTTTAGTTTGTCCTCCCATTTAAATCCCCATTTACCGTGTTTCTTTTCCCAATCAGTCACACCATCACCTTCAGGCTTTTTAATATAAGACCACATTTGGTCTGTAACATACCCGAATTCACCTTGTAAAATATTAAAATCTCCTAAGAAACCCTGTATAATTTCTTGTTTATGGTCCATTAATCCTCTTTCCCAACCTACTTTACCCGGAGCAGCCCAATTTTTACCACCCGCTAAGTATTGATGAGCAGTAGAAATAGGTCCTTCTGGTCCATATCGAAGTTTCTTTCCATATTTTGTTTGTTCTAGTGTTGGTGGATGAGCAGCAAATTGAGGGTATGCAGCTTCCCAAGAGTGAGGTGAGCCAGCGAAAGGTGAGGTAGCCCACCCTTCTTTCACATCTAGTCGATTTAGTTCTTCTAATTCCTGATTCACTTCTCTTTGCATCCACTTAATGAAGTTTATTACCTCTTGCTCATTATTTAACAAAACCGCAGGTGAATCTAAATCTATCTGCTGTGTAAAAAGACCTTTCTCTCTAAAATACTCATTTTTTTCATTTCTTCTTATTCTTTGATATTCTTGAAAAGCTTTAGGGTACACGTCATCTATATTGTTTTTGTTAAAAACGGCGGTTAAAAGTTTTTTATCTGGGGTAAATTTATCCCCAGTAGTTTCTTTCATAGTATCCATTGCTCCACCTTCACCTTTCCCCCCAATCTCATAGTTAAAGGGTATCATTATAGAATTATTAAAAGCTGTATCTGACTGTGGGTAACCAGATAAAGAAGGATATTTACGTAATGCAGGTGCATCAGGGTCTTGGTCACTTACGTATGTTTGCATTCCCGCATCAGTTGCTTTAAAAGATTCACTATATTCCGTTAATTCAACAGATTTTCTATCAGCCCCTGTTCCCTTAAATGTATGTCCTTTTGCACCTCGAAAATCTAATTGTGTCAATCTTTTATAATCATCTCCCTTTAAGTTTAATTCATTAGCTAATTTTAATGCAAAACCAGCGTGAGCTTGTCCATAACTAGTATAAAATTCGTGCTTAAGTTTAGGATTATTCCATTTATGGATTGGTAATTTTCCAAGGGCGGCCAATACCCATTTCTTATTTTGTTCTTTACTTGCATTCTGAGATGGAGTCCCCTCTGTTTTAGGTAATAAGTACCATTCGAGTTCCCGTCGTGATATTCCCATTTCTTTAGGGGAAGGGGTATAATTAGTAAAGGTTGTATCAGGGTTATTTTTTCTACTCTGTTGAGCTATTTTATCAAACAAATCATAACTAGCCTCGTGAGATAGTTGAGTTAGTTGTTGCATCTTTTCTCCTTGATACTTTAAATACAACTGTAATAATTGGTCCACTTCGTTTTCAGGAGTCTCACCAAAGCCATAACCCACGTCCAAGCTTTCCATATAACCACCCTTTCCAGTACCTCCCCATCCAGTACCTTTACGTCCTGCCCAGAATCTACGAGCTGCTTTTTTATCTATATTAGATTCTTCAATAGATGTATCTAGTTCTCCAGCTTGAGCTGCTTCATAAATAACTTGAGAATAATATTTCTTTTTCATATATTCCCAATCATCAAGTTCGGGTCTATTATCTCTTAATACAGGTTCAAAAACAAATCCATCATCTTCACCACGCTTCTCGTAAAGATATTGTTTAATAGGGGCTAGTTTACGAGCCATTAAAGCTGCAAATCCAATTTGCATTAATTTACGTTCATCACCCATTATCTATAATTCTTAAAGGCTATCATATATACCGCAGATGCGCCATACATTTCTAAAGCAGGGTCGTATCCAATATCTGACCAATTGTTCAAATCTTGTTGGACTACTTCTGTGCCTGAATACCAAGAACCTCCACTAGGTGAACCCATATCTGTTAAAATGTTTGCTACATTTAACATTAAATAATTTAATAATCTTCTTCCTTTGTAAACTACAACTGATGCATCATCTTGCGTAACAGATAGTTCAGAATCTTTATCGATAACTAAATGATAGGAAAAAATAATTCCTACTATCTCCCCAGTTTTTTCTTGTTCTCCGAAAGAAACTTGTTCTCCCATAAATTTATCAAATTGTCCTGAACTAGTTATCTCAGAAATAATAGCGGGGTATTCCATATCTATAGCTTCAGGGTATTGTCCATAAACTTTTACCCCCGTAAATGTACTTCTTAATTTATCTATAATAGCTCTTTCTATATCATTAATAAAATCTTTAGGTGCAGCCATATTTATCTATGGTGTATTATAATTAACACCATACGCCCTCCTTATTTTATCTCTTTTACCTATAGTTCTCACACAATCGAAAACCATATATTCATCGTTATAATCGTTCACCTTGTGTACACTCCAAATAGAAGACTTATAAAACTTTAAGTCTTTTATGTATAATAAAGTACTGGCTCCAGAAACATCGAACTCTAGATTGTTAAATGCATAAGTCCCATTAACCCAACTTGAACCTTGAGTAACATTCAAACCGTGTCTTACTCCACTTTTATAGATACTAGATAAAGAAGTCCCTGAAATATAAGGAACATCTATAGTTAACCAAGTACTCGTAGGTAATAAAACTGCCACACTAGATGCACTAGCGTTATATCCATACTTCCAAGCTGATGTGGTTCCACTTGCATAAACGTTAAATCCCTTGAGATAAAGAGTTCCACTTGCCTTTAATTTGAAAGTTAATCTATCTGATTCTAAAATGTTAGCCCCAGAATTAGTGTAAGTAAATGTACCAGAAGTAGTTGAACCTAAAGTAGTTGTTAAAGTAGTGCCCCCATATCCCTGTGCGGAAAAAGTAGCATCCATACTACCTGAGGCCCATCCTTCTGAACTTGAAACAGTTGGTGCAAATACAGTTCTATCATAATCTATTAACTGGTCAAACCCTGTAATGTCATTAAATAAAACATTATTATCTTGATTTAAATTAGGGTAATTTTTTAAAGTTGTTAAGTTAGGTAAATATATTTTAGCTTTTCCTGTAATACTATGCCCTCCCCTTTCTACTACATAATCTTTATCTACTATATTTCTAATATAAGCATTAATACTAGGAACATTAATTTCGTTAGATTGGACAGTATTATTTTCTACCCCATAATTATCTTTACCATAAATCGCGGGTCTATAATAAGTAATTTTTCTAGACTGTCCAGTACGAAAGCTCAACTTCTTGAGCAGTCCTGACATATTTATTCCTATTTTTCCCATACTCACCTATCATAATTAATACCACGAGGCTTCTTTCTGAAGTCCAGTGTACTATCAACACCTGTAACGTTCTTGTCCCAATTAACTCTGCCTAGATATGGGTCTGCATTATAAGTAGTCTTCTTAATACTGATACCGAGTTTCATTGCTAATAATTCTAATGCTAAATCTACAAAGTTAGCAAACTCTGCATTATTATATTTAACATCCACATCTGCAAGTCTAATTTCACTAATACCCATTCCACTTTCTACAATTGAACCTAAATAACAAGTGTAATAAACTATGGACTGGTCGTAAGCCGCTTCTCCTCCTAAAGTGTATGTTAACCCTGTTTGTACTTGAAACCAATCTACTGACATATCTGCTAAAACATCAAGGTTATCGTCATCTAGTTCTTCAGACGATATCCCTGCCAGTAGACGAACCTTATTCCTAAAAGCTGCTGTCCACGTTGGATATGCCATTAAATCACCCCTACCATCATTGCACCACTACCTGTTGCTATTGTGACCACTATACCAATCCACCATCTCATTTGTATTTTAATATCATTTTCCCACATCTCGTGGTGTGATAAATGATTTGTGAAAAGAGTTTCAAACTTATCCATCTTGTTAAAAATGGTTTTGATGCGTTCATCCATTCGTATCATCAGTTCTTCTCTTTCCCACTCATCCATATTTAAGTATCTCCATTTTTATATTAAAAGGTTTGTCTAATCAATGAGGTCCTCCGCATCAAATGGCGAATCTTGGTCGTCCATTATATCAATTGGTTCATATTCGTGTGGAGTTGAGCCATCATCGTGTATGATACCATCATAAGTAGCATTCCTTAACCAAGTACCTTGATTATCAAAATCTTGTGTATAGAAATCTGCATTTTTTACAATGCGGACAGTAGAACCTGCGTAATTAGTAATCTCATCACACTGGTTATTATTAGCATCACTATCAAAACCAAAATAAGAATTGGCTAGTATATGTAAATCATTTGATGAAGCAATAGGTGCTCCAGAAAGATTAGAATAATTCATATAATCATTAGTTCCACTTGTAGCAACATAATAAAAATCGGTACCCTCGTGTGCTTTTGAAGCAAACTTGGAGCCTGAAATTAGTTTGCGATTTCCGAGAGTGAAATAAGAAGAACCGAACACTGTCGGAGTAGTAGTGTGACTACCGATATACAGATTACCCGCACTACTGCTCAGTGTTCCACCAGCAGTCCAAGTGCCTCCGGTTGCCCAAGGAGCATTTTCTATTGTTCCAGTATTTCCAGAGCCACTCATATCAGATACGCTTGTGCCTTCTCCTTCATTAAATTGATACCACCCAACACATTTAGTTTGGTCAATAGAACTTCCTGATACAGCGGCCCAATCATAAAATAATGATTCACGAATTCCTGCTCCTGTTAATACAGTATTCCATACTGAAGCCACAACAATTTCACCATCCATCCAAGAATCGTTAGTAACAGTATTTCCATCAGAACGAAAACCTATCGATAAATCACTACTTTTATTTTGAAAATTAACGGCAGAGGTTTCTTGTTGTACTAATTTACCATCTACATACAATTTAACTAATGAACTACTACCATCTAAAGTTATTGCAAAATGATGCCATTTACCATCTCTATAATTTACACCTGCTGGAGAAAAAACTGAAGTAAAGCCACCTGCACCATCCGTGCCAAAGTATGCAGATAATCTTCCAGACTCAACACTCATTTCGTAAGCTTGATATGATTTACTAATTACTCTTTGCTTTGAACCTGCATCAGTTGGTATTTTTACCCAAGCCATTAATGTCGCTGCTGTAGTTAAATCAAGTGAAATAGCGTCAGGTATTGCAACTTTTTCATCTTGTTGTGTTTCATCAAAACTCAACGCAGACGAACTTGTAAAGAACCCACCACGATTACTGAAACTCTTGCCACTTGAAAGTGTTAGTACATCAACATCATTATTCCACGTCCCTCCATTAGCAATGCTAATATTTCCGGCAGTTAAGTTAAAGTCAGGTTTGAATGTACCGCCAGCAACTATGATTGGTGTATCAGGGAAATTATTTGCCCAATTTAATTTATCTTCTCCTGTACCATTAAACATTATATGTTGATAAGGTTGTCCTGCAAAGTCGTGAGTAGCCCCAGTCCCTGTAATCATAATATCAGTAGTTTCGTTTCCGAGCCATCCTTCTCCATCATAATTCATCTCCTTATCTAAAATCATTAAACTACCACTTGTAACCATATTTCCAGTTATATTTAATGCACCACTAAATTCAGCCCTGAATCCATTCACATTAAAGTCATCCTTTGTGGAAATCTCAAGACCGGCAAATTGGCAATTACCAGAAAGTACAAATCGTGCACCGGAAGTGGTTCCACCTCCTGTCACAGCATCTTTCTTAACATCTATCCATTTAAGATAATTGTAAGTGTCACGTGTTATACTATCAACAGTGTCCCAATTAATAGGGTCACTAACAGAGCCCGTAATTATAGCGGGATAAATCTCAGAAGCTCCCATTAATACAGGGTCATCATAATATCCGTAAAGTTTCCACTCACCAGCATTAATAGTCATCGTACCTGCTGCATCAGCTGTACCAAAAGTAGCTTCAGCATAATGAATTAAATCCCCTCCAGTTTTAGTATAACTACTTTCAAAAACAACGGGTCTTTCCAAATAGAAAGTACCAGCAGTATGTGTAACATCATAAAATGTAAGAGGGTCCCCATAAGGTCTAGTATAGTTGTATGGTTTTAGTTCACATCGTGCAGCTATTTCTACTGTGCCGCTATTATGTATAAAAGTACCTGCTTGAGTAAAGTCCCCTTTAAGTATAGTAGTTCCCTTAGTAGCATTATATGTACCAGTATTTGATATTTCACCTATAGTATCGTTAGCTGTTGCAGAAGCTAAACCAAAGGTACTACTAGCTGCTGTAGTCACAGCCCCTGATACTATTAAAGTATAATTATCGTTATACTTGTAAAATGTTCCCTTTGTTATCGTCAAATCATTCTCTATCATATTTTCCGAACCAGCGGGAGGATATAGTTTTGTAGCATCAGCGTTTCGATTCATCTCGACCTCAAGATTATAAAGGTCTCCACTTGCACATCTTACTTTCGAGTCTGAATTATAACCAGTACGAGCCGAACCGGGCGCTCCTCCATTTTCAAAATCAATAAGCACAGTGCCATCGTTGTGTGTAAAGGTTCCCTCATTATTTAAAGAAAACCCACTTGAAGTATAATATAAATTTAAATTTCCCGCAGGAGAGGCTATAAATGTAGCCGTATCATCAATATATAAAGAACCGAAAGACTGTGTATTAGCAGTACCACCAGTATTAGCATATGAAGCCCCACTTATTACCACCACATTTCCACTAACTGTGTGATTTTTTCCTCCGCCTACATTGTTACCATAAGTAAGCGCTCCAGAAACAGTCAAATCGTTTTCAATAATTGGTGTGTCATATACTCTATAAGTTGGGGTGCCTCCATCTTCGGTAGCAATTACATTCCAAAGACCACCTGAACCCGTTCCTCCACCAAACACAGGGTCTGTATCAGGGTTTAAAAGAAAAGTTCCGCTATTATGTATCATAGTACCATCATTCTTATAGATTCGTTGGTCCCAGATACTCGAACGACTATCGCTCCAGTTAATAATAGTAGTTCCACTGGTGGCATCATAAGTTCCACCAGCAGCTATATGAAGAGAACCAAATTCTTGAGTGTTTCCTTGAGTAGCGTGGTTTGTATCTATCTTTGAACTGGTACCAGTAATAAGCACATTTCCTAATGCTTTAATATAATCATTAGTCATTGTCTCTAACGTACGATTTGCTTTAACAGTCAAATCATTTTCAATCCAAAAAGGCAGAACTGCCTGACTTATACCACTATTACTTGAATCATCCAATATAACATTATAAAAGGGGTATTCCCTACTATATGTATCATAAGAGGCATCCCTAATAAAAGAAGTTCCTATCGAAGTTCCAGCAAACAAAGTAGTTCCACTTTGATGGTATATGATAGCATTATTTTCATACCAAAGTTGATAGCTAGCTCCAGCCGGAGTACCAGCTCCTACGAGCTTAAAGGTCCCATCAGGAGCATAGAAGGTTGAAGAATCTTCAACTTGAACCCAATCCGCAGTCAAATCTCCGCTGCCCGAATAAGTACCACCAGAAACGTGAATACCCGCCATTAGTCCAACACCACCGTTCCTTTTGTTTTAAAAGTCCCATTAGTAGGTATAATTACATCGCGACTACCTGATAAATAAGTATTCTGAAGGCTTTCGGTAAAAGTACCACCAGTAGGTATCATTGTAAATCCGGCAGTGCCCGTTACTGTGACGAAGCCCGATTTCGTTGTCCCATCTGTCGAACCAGCCCAAGTAGCCCCAGAAGTTCCATAATTAGTTAAGTCTGCTGCTCCTACTGCGTCAGCGCCCAGCTTCCACCATCCAGCAGCATCTAAATCATTATCTGGGTCTGAATAATTACCACTCACATCAGTAGCAGGATTGATTGCTGCTAAAGTAGCCATATTACCTGATGTTAAAACTGAACGGAAAATACGACAATCTGCTATACTACCATCCCAATCAGTAGTTTCTCCGTAACCTCTACCGAAATAACCAAGTGTCAATTCATTCGTTCCGCTCGCTGAAGTTGCCCAAGTGCCATCATCCTTCAATACACCATCTATATATAAATCCCAAGTCCTATCAGTGTTCCATATCCACCCAACGTGAGTCCACGTTCCAGCTGTAAATACAGTCTCACCAGCATCTAAATAAATATAATCATCTGGATTGTCACCATTCGGTTTCGCTTCTCCAAACATCCTGCTTTGTTCGGTACCAGCCCTCATATTCATAAAAGAATTATTAGAGCCATACCCAAAGAATCCATAGTTATTATCAAAATTCTTAGGATTAACCCACATAGTTACTGAATTACCTGTTGTAAGTACTGGTACATCGCCGTGACTAATTCCGTCAGTGAATAGACATCCACTATCGGGTTGCTCATCTGCACGTATCTGTAATGCTGCCTCGCCGCTCGCAGTTATACTAGTACCAGAAAAATTATCACCAAAACCATAACTATCAGTTGCATTTGTAACATTAATTACGCTTCCTGCGTTTAAAAGGAAAGTAGCGTCTGTAGCTTCTGACCTAAATCTAGGACAAGTTATATCATAACCGTTGCTATCCCACGTTTTTCCATCTGCTTGTATATAACTACTAACTATTATATCATTACCTTGTACCGTGTCAAGACTAGCAAACACAACCCCAGCGTTAAGAGGAGCTCCAGATGGAGTACTTCCATAATAATAAGTACCATCATTGAAAGAAGTTACATCCAATATTCCTGCACCAGCACCTCCAGATACATTAGGGTCTATATCCCAGCTATCTCCAGTGAAATACAGTTTAGTTGAACTAGTGTCAGAATCTCTTTGTATAGTAGAACCTGAACCCATAGTGAAAGTGCCCTCTATATATAATCCATTATATGCATTACTTGTCCACACATCTAAATAATTACTAGGAGCTATGGTAAGATTATTTACTCTATTCTGGGTGTCGCTATCTTTATTATTTAATTTATGTGTAGTACCCGCAGAGCCACTAAACACTAGTGTAGATGTATCATTAGTAAAAGTGCCGTGGTCAGCCCAGCCGCCTGTATCAGGTTGTAGAGTGCCTGTATTACCACTACCACTCATATCAGAAATAGAAGTTTGATTTTGACGGTCACTGAACTCATACCACTGAACACATTTGGTCTGGTCTATAGAACTACCAGATACGTCAGCCCAGTTATAAAACATCATATCACGAATTTGTGCTTCTGTAAGTGGAAGGTCATACCATACACTAATTCTAGCAATCTTACCATCATACCAATGTGTTTCACCACCACCGGAGTGGCTATTACCCATTTTCCAGTTTCGACCTATAGCACGAGGTCTCACCACAGTAGCAGGAACATTAGCACTAGTGTTCGAGTAGTCTTCAGCTACCTTCTTTCCATCTATATAAAGATTTAAATCTTGGTTTCCAGATGTAAGTAAAGATGTACCAGAAGCCCAAGTCATTGCGAAATGATGCCATTTACCATCAAGTAAATTAGCATCCTCATATAATATGCCCGGATAATCTCTATTACCTGCACCATCTTCAAGTTCCCATCCTACATACCACTTGTCAGGGGTAGCCTCACTAAGACCAGCAAAGAAATCTCCCATTCTATAAAAATAATGATTACCTGCGGCAATAGCTGTAGGGTTAACCCACCCTTCTATACAGCAGGATGTAGCACCCGTAGTAGCATATGTAGTAGTACCCTCGACTTCTTCATCCACACCATCCAAGTCCAGCGCTCCCCTTCCTATGAACCCACCGGCCATATTGAAATCACCTTTTAATGTATAATTAGCATTATTTCCTGAAAGGGTACCTCCCGCTGCTATTGCTAATTTTTTATTAATGGCTACCGCACCACGACTATCATAATCGTCATATGTATCACCTATTAATAATCTATCAAGGTCCCTAAGACCCCAATATACCGGTGATAATCTTCCACTCTGTACAAACACAGTGGCATCTGAATTGCTAAACCTTTCCTTCCACTTAACGTAATTACCATCACCGGGGTTAGAGATATATGCAGTTCCACTATTATCAATAACGGATAAATCTTCTTCTCCCGCATCAAAGACTACATCTCCCCCAGAACCACCCGTGAATTTAACCAAAGAATCAGTAAATGTTGCAGTTCCAGAACCGGTCAATATACCACCAAACTCCACGCACTGTCCTGAAGCGTTTAAAGTACATCCATCTCCCACTGTTACGGCATCAAACCCAGTATCTCCCTCTAAAGTAAAAGTAGTTGCTCTTTCGCGTCCAGCAGCATTAGTTCCTGAAGTTAATGTTGTAGTTCCTTGAATATCCAGATTCTTAAAATGATAAGTAGCCATACCAGCAGAATTAGCGTTATACCCTCTCCAATAATCACCATTTGGTATAGTTCCTTTCCAAATACTAGGATACACTTGAGAAGCACCAGAAATGTAAAGATTACTATCTCCCTTAGGAGCAAAATGTGCATATCTAGATAAGCTATTACCAGATATAGTGCCAACAGATGAAGTAGTACCCATCTCCAAAGATGCGTTATTACTCATAACCCAATAACCGGCAGTACTAAAGAAATTGTTTTCTATTATAGTTTTAGAACTTGGTCGCATATTAAAGGTATTACTTTCATCATTAATCATATCATAAAAGGGGCCAGCCGTTGTACTATCATATATCCCTGAATCCCCCGAAGCAATCGTAACTGTGCCACTATTATGAATGAAAGTAGCATCAGCGTGTTGATTCCAGTCTCTTTCTGGAGCAGTACCAGCAAAATATTTTAAATAATATCTACCTCGTGGAGCTGACATTGTAGTCCCAGCTTTTAATTGAGGTCCATCTCCCGTAAAATCGGGGTTCACCCACGTTGCGCCATTAATTGTACCATTGGCTGCGCCAGTACCATCATCAGTTAGAGTAGTATCGCTACCCTCATTAAATTTCCAATGGTTGACAGGGGAGCCAACCCACTGACCTTTATAAAGAAGGTCAACTTGAGCTGCTGAAAGAACGTAATCATAAAATGCCATTTGGGACATTGAACCGGGAAAGAAAGATGAAGTACCACCTCGAGCGCCAATAGATTGAACACCATCAGGATTTATACTATTACTTAATGTACCTGCGCCGCTTCCATCTGCAACACCATCAACATAATGTGTTATACCTACATCTGGGTCCCAAACACTTACAATATGATGCCAATTACCATCATTAACCGCTGTGTCATTATCGGCATATACCATAGCTGCACTATCACGCACAAGTAATCTTACTCTATCAGTAGTACCTCCTGCACCGATACGCCATTCAACTCTCTCGGTACCGGTATTTTCCTTAGCTCCATAAAGATACTCATCACCAGTAGCAGTGGTTTTTACCCAGCAACTATAAGTGAAAGAGCCTAATAAAGGTAAAGCAGGTTGAGTACCTGCAAAGGTAACATCATCACTTGCTCCATCAAAGTCCATATAGGTCGAATCCCGCAGGTTCCAAGTGCCACCACTTACTGTAGTTGTGCCGCTTATACTACCCGAACCGATTTGGTTGAGATTGTACATAGATGCATCCCAGCTACCACTTACGATACCTAAGTCTATATTGGCGCTACCACTATCATTAAGTGTAGTACCAGTACCTTCTTCCATATAATACCAGTTAACAGGTGTTACTCCAATACCGTTCATATCGGTATCTTCAAAAACACTCGTTACTTGAGTTGCAGTAAGTCCACTTGTAAATATACGCATATCTCTTAATGAACCATCAAAATGTGGGTCTCGTGGAGTACCACCACTATGGTAACTTCCTATATATAATGCAGAAGTAGCATTTACTACAGTACCAGCTGCAGCGCCGCTTCCAATCTGCACACCATTTCTATACATATAAGCATTAGTGCCATCATAAGTACAAGCATAATGTTGCCATTCTGTACCGTCACTAGCAAAATCTCCAGAAGTTCCCGCTCCTACAAAAACGTTAGTAGTAGTTAAATTGGAATAAAATTCTACATCAGAAGCGTCCCCAGTGCCATCCAATCTTATATACAATGTTTCACCTGCTGTACCTTGTGCATTAATTACACGTGCATTTTGATTAGTGTCACGTTTTTGCCACCAAGTAACTGCAAAATCTGTTGCACCGTTTAGACCGGTCCAAGTAGCAGAAGAACTTGCGTGAGTAGTTGTGCCATTAAATTCCATCGCAGAAGGCATATTCTGAACCAGCGAGCCACTGCCGAGCGAACCGACCACATTGGCACCGTGTCCTAAGAATTCAATAGCCATTAGATAATCTCCCCCCCTTTATTAATAAAATTACCATAAAGTTTTAAATTTACATCTCCCGGTGTAGTTGCTGAGCGTCCGTGAACGTCTATGTTACCACTCTCTATTATCATATTGCCGCTTACAGTCCAATTTGAACCAGTGTCTATGGAATTGAATGTGCTACTGCCGATTTTAGTAAAATCATTACCTACTGTAAAGTGATATCCCGTGTTACCATTCGGACTCCAACCATTACATCTAAAATCATTATCTATATTTAAGGAGGAATTTTTTGTAGAGAAAGTTCCACTACAAGTTATATTATAAAAATAATTTGAATTATCAAATTCAATAGTTCCGCCACCGGGCAACATTAACATAGAACCACTAGGTACTGTTAGTGTTCGAGGTCCGGGATTAGAACCATTAGTGCGTGTGAACCACGTTCTACCAGTAGCATTACTTCCATTATTAGTTACTGTGGTTGTGCCCGAAGCCAAAACAAGAGCAGACCCCGACATCATATTTAAATTACCCATAGTTATAGTCTCAGTTGTTCCCGTAGCTCCAAAAGTTCCCTCATTATCAATAATCAAACTTCCCGAAATAGTTGCAGAAACAGGGGAGCTAGTGTCTGCCCGACAAACGCCCCTATTAATTGTTAAATCGTTGTCTACCTGCAACTTATTATACCACTTCGTTTCATACGACGATGAGTTCATCTCAATTATTAAATTATATAAGTGTGAGGTATTCATATCCAATACTGTAGTACCATTGGTGCCTCCTGTATTCCAATCTATATGAACAGTGCCGCTATTATGATGGTATGTTCCATCATCAGTCATCACGTAAGAACCCGATTCTTCAGTGAGGGTAAGAACATCAGTAGTAAGATTAGTTACTCCTCCAGTGCGAGTTAGAAAACCACCAGCCGTTACAGAGCTTGAGGACATATTAAAAGTACCAACATTAGAAATATAGTCGGTACCAGTAAAGTTTGGGACTCCGCTTGTCCCAGAAGCAAGAGTAAATGTGCTCCCTGATGATATTGTAGTTATCCCTGTTACACCTATATTATTACCATAACTTTCTGCTATAAACTCCCCTCCAATTACATTCAAAGTACCACTAACTTGACCAAAGCGCTCAAGTCTAATACCATTACCAGTCGCTCCCGAAAACTCCACGTTATGTAAATCTTTTTCAATATAACATTTTGCGATAGGACCAGAAAAACGAACCGTCCCTCCGTTAGGGTCAAAGTTAGAACCAGCATAAATCAAAGCACTATAAGGATGGCCGCCATCGGTTCCATTAAAATCTGTTATTCCTGTAGTTAGCTTCATCTCCCCCGACGATAAGCTCAGACTACCTATTGTATGTAATCCAGTACCACCATCATATACGCCGGCAGCAGCGATAGTAACAGCCCAAGTTGCAGCCGTACCGCTAATATCTGCCTTACGAAAGCTCATTTCACCACTTTTACAAAGCAGTGAGCCGGTAATGAATGTTGCCCTAATTACAGTTAAATCTTGGTCATTACAATCTAATTCGCTACCAGAAGTTATAGTAAGTTGAATACATTCACCCGCAGTGTTATCAATAACGCAATCAGCGTCTATTGTGGCGAAATCACCACTAGTAGGAACACCATTAGTCCAATTAGAACCATCGTGCCAATTAGCATTAGAACCAGCGTTGAATGTTGTACTACCCATATCTATATTCTCCTTATAAAGCGTAAAGCGGAAGAGTTATAAGTTACCATCTCTATTGATTAACCGCATAAAGTTGAGCTACAACATCTTGTGTACTAACTCCACCAGCTGCAACTGTTAAAGTTACAAAGCGATAAACGTTTTGCCAAGGTATATGCTTAGTTCCGCCAGCTGCAACAGAAATATCAGAACCAACTTGGTCCCACTGTGCATTTGTAGAAGCAGTCCAATCTGAAGCTCCAGATATATAAGAAGCATACATTCTAAAAGTTAGAGCATCGCCTCCCGCATCTGTATCATCATTATAAACAAACCACGAACCTAATTTACCATCTAATGTTACATTATTAAGTCCTGTAATTGCTACTTCTGTAGCTCCTACATTTGTTGCCGAACCTGTAGCATACGCCAGAGATTCAGAGCCAGAACCAACAGTAGTCATCACTCTTACTGCTGTATTACCGCTTGAGTCAGCGATAAATTTATCGTATTCACGACCTTGCATGCCGTCTTTAAGTGCCATTTTTATTCTCCTTTTTGTCGAAATCAGCTCCTATCCGGCATTCCTTGTGCGCCACTATAACGCAATCGACAATAACTTTATATACTTCGGTAGTATATAAGGTTTACTATGAGTAGTAGTAAATATACAAACTTAGGACTCGCTTCTAACCCAGATGCATGGAAAACTTTAACTGGAACGTATGGAAGTGGGGCTAGTATAACACTAGGACCTATTAATTGTTTACAATATGATACGATTATATTTGGTTTAAAATGTTCACAGAATGGTGGTTCAACTAATGATATAAAATATATGCCATCCGCTACTATAACAGATAAACATGGAGATTCCTTTGAAACATATCCCGAAGCATATAGAATGACTGACGACGGGAGTGGTGATTTAAATCAATATATTATGAATGACAGTGATGTGTTCATAGACCACACCAAATATGTATTGTACAAAATCAATAATGCTGGTGGTACTCAAGGTGAATTTAAGTTTGTAAATGGTAGTGGGGATGATAGAGGAACCCTCAGTGTCATATATAGAAGAGCAAATTTCCTCTGGTATGGTTAAACATGATGAATGCAACAAATACAGATATTACCGGTTACGGTAGAAAAATGGGCCGCGATGCAGATGGAATAGAAGGAAGAATTAACGATGTAGTAGTAGTTGATGGTGAAAGACTAATAGCTGGAACCTATCCCTACAGAACTATAAACCCTGCTAACACTGAATCAGCTGGCGGCGGTGGTCTTGTAGGAAATTATTCACCAGCAAACCAATCTTGGGAACGTGGTACCCAATTCCAAACAAAGAATGGAATGAGAGAACCAAGCCCTGAACCTATAGACGGTTAATTATCTTTACTTAAGATATACTGAGCTAATGTTGGTGGTTTTCTGTTGAGTGATACTCCTATTTTAAAGCCACTAGGAGTTAAATCTATTTGTTTTCCTATTACTCTATAATTACCAGTATATTCTTTATCATCTGTAATAACTCTGACTAATTCATTTTCTTGTAAATAAGCTCCATCAAGCACGGTTAATTTATACTCGTACTGATTTCTTAAATTAGCTTGAAACAAACGGGCCCCAAATTCGACACATGCAGCAGGAGACAAAAGAGTATCATTATCTACATTAAGAGGATTATTATCATAAGCGCTACGAGCGCTATCATGCGTAAAGGTCCCTTCAACGTCCTTTCCTTTAACTACAATACGAGTAGGAACTCGTCTATTAACTATAGAAATCTTCTGAATATTATTATGCTCTGAAAAAGTATGCACTATAGAGTCATTATCTAAATCACTCTCAAGCTCTATTACGAATTGCGTATTAGAGCCATCGTTTATCAATTTGCCTATATTACGCCTTGGTAAATCTTGATTAGTGGTATTAAGAGCTTTGCTTAATATATCTTTAATTATATTTATAGCTGGAGTAGTGCCTCTATATGGCTCTGTGGTATTGGTAAATGGAGGTGAAGTATCTCCAATCATATCTGTCTTAAGTTTACCATCTAGTTTAATTCTTTCAATAATATTTTTGATAGCAGCTCCTCCTGTTAATCCATCAATATTGTTGGTTTTGGTTAAGGTGACATGGGTTTCTTCTAGGTCTCCTCCTTTCTTAAAATACCCTAGTGCATCTTCTGCATGTATTTCTAGAAGATTGAATGAAGGTTTCATACGTTTCACCCATCCTCTAAATATAGGAACTGTATCCTTATTATTAAGATATAACGAGACCTCTTTGTTCCAAAATTTACGTTTGGAATATTTCAATGAAGGAAGTGTGAAGGTAAAGGTAGCAGCCCGTAATTCTCCTCCTAATTTATAATTACCTTTAATAAAATCTACGTCTTCACCATCAAGTTTAATTCTAGGAGTAAGAACGTTCATCAGGTATACCTCCTAATGGGAATATATCAGTCATAAGCTCACCGTTTATATCCAACATGGCCACTTTTTCAATTTCAAAATCTGCATTATAGTCTACAACACGTTGAGGTCCTCCAACATTAAAAGTTTCATTTACTGTGGTTATTTTACCCCAAAATCTAACAAAGGTTCCATCTTTTTGTGGTTCATCCCAATAACAAGATACATTTTCTGTTTGTATTTTTCTTAACATATGGAGGTAATGATACATACTACCACCCACACCATAATCTTGAAATGCTGTAGAAGATTGTTCTTTACCTAAGGCTACACTATTAAGTGTTATTTTAGCCATAGTTAGACCAGTCTTTACTATATATGCCTTACCCTTACGCGTGACAGCTTTAAAGTATTGTCCCTTTTGTGAATGAGTAATAGCATTTGTAAGAGGTAAAGAGTTTAAATTATAAGCGGAATCATCTAGATGAGTTATTAAAGCTGTATTACTTTCACGAGCATCAGAAATGTTCCATATCTCAGGATAATTACCAATCGCTGTTTCTGACCCTGATAGCACCACTTTTAGAGCATATTTATCATTATTTGCCCATTCGTATAAAATACTATAACCTATACCACTACCTGAAGTTCCTACTAACCAATAGTTAGGGAACCAAGAATCTTCAGTAAAGGCATCCGAATCTACAGTAGCTAAAGCATTATAAACAGTACCAGAATTAACTACCTTCGAAAATCCTTCAAAGAAATCATATACATTAATAGGTCTTACCATTCCTTCAATGGGGTAATTGGCTCCTGTGGAACTCAAAAGTGGTGTAACATAACTAGAACTACCATAATGTATGAATAATCCTTTATCTCCATCCCAACCATTACCTCCATCCTTGGTAAGCCAGTAAGCTTGTCCCGAAGCTGAACCTGTTGCAGGTTCAAATTCAGCATTTCTTGTACATAAAAATAAATATCGTAAAGCACCAACATCTTCTACATCTCCTATTTGTGACATTGCACCGGAAACTAGAGACCCTGTAATAACCTGATATTGTCCATAAGAAGTACCAGCTTGTACTGCACCAGAAGTATACATTCCCGTTACAGAAATATCATAAGTACTAGAAGTAGCAGAATGACCATCTTCTCCCCAGTTATCCTTCCATGAAATACCCCCAATTAAATCGTCAGCTGATACTGATTCCCAATCTGTAGGCATATCAAAGGATATTACTCCAGATTTACTTAAAGAAGATTTTAAGTTAACATATGAACCCGAAACACTATCCGCTGTTGCTCTATATTCTTTGTTAACAGCTGTACCATCTTCAAAGGGAATAGCCTTCCATTCTATTTTCATTTTGGGTGAATTTTTATTTCTTACTTCAAGATAAGATATACTATCAATCCCCCATTGTGCACCACCTGTGGCGGCTACAGCAGGATTAGATTGTATATTAGCCGCATAATTAGATATATCAAAGAAAATACTATCTGTTTTTTTATCAAATAATAATATAATATATTCTTGAGCTACTCTCGACTGGCCACTGATATCTAAAAAGTTAGTACTATTCATCCCACTTAAAGAAACTAAACCCGTCTGTGAAGAAAGGTTATTAGAAGCCCCTGTTGTATACACTGCTGTATAATTACCAGAAGCTAGAGGAGCATAATCTATAGCCCTAATATAATTGGAATCCTTAGCTGCTTGGTCGGGTCCCCAATTAATACCGGGTGTTACCCTATAAACTATAGGTTTATTATCTGATGTGGGGCTAACCGCTCCATAAAACCAACTACCAGAACCTGAAGGTTGTGCAGTCATGCGTGCCAGATGTTGTTGTTCATAGAATTGACCAAACTCATTAAGTGTAAATTGGTCAGTCCTATATGGTTCACCAGTTTTCCATTCACCAGCTCCTCCAGCGGGCCATGCACTTTGTGTTGCTACTGCCCCTCCCTCTAGACCATTAGGGCGATTCATATAAGAATAAGATGTGATTTGTGTTGGGAATGTTGTATCTGTAGCATTTGTAAAATTACCAGAACTATCAATACCCCATTTAAAAGCTGGTTGGAACCAAGATTTACCTAAATCATATCTATATTTTTCTATACCTCCATTGGAAGCTTTAGCTCTACTTTGTCCAAAATCGAAAGTAACAAATCTTTCGGGTTCGTCTACTGATTTAATAGGTATTCCCGGTGTAATGTAAGTTATAGGATACATTAGACCATCTGACCCTGAATTTAGAAGGAATATCTTTAATTTATTACTTACATCATTACGAGTAAACTGTGTTTTGTAATCTCCCATTATTTTAGGGTTTTTGTAAGTTACTTTTAATACTTGTGAAACACCAGCCCCACTGGCTGCTGCTAATGGCATTGCACCATTATTACCAGATTGTAAAATGTTTACAAATCCTGTATTACCAGTTAAGGTAGCCCCACTAATTACAACGTCTAATGTTTCGGATATCTGTGATTTTCCTCCACCCAGTTTAGCAGTACCAGATAAATTAGATATAACTGAATAATCTAATACTACATCTATTTCTAATTTTATTGGGTCAAAATAACTTAGTTCTGCTGAACTTGCTAAAAGAGGGGGTATTGATAAATATAAATTACCTGCACCTTCTTTAGAATATAAAGAGTTATCTATTCCAGAGTTAACTGTAGTATTTTCTACGCGCAGCACACCTGTAGCAGTACCATCTTTAATAGATATACCATTTACAACAGCCCTAGACGAATATGGTGCAGGAGGGTTAGTATAATTACTAGAAGCTCCACTCCCATAATATTTAGAAAATATACCTTTATTATTTATAGTTTGAAATAAAGGATTGAATGTACCTGTAGCAGTATAAACATGAGAAATTAATGTAAGAGGGGACTGCGTATAGGCTGTTGTTTGTGTACTACTTCCTAAATCTTCTACCCATTGATAATTAGCCTTTGCACGAGAATTATCTTCACCATCATCCCAATCTACATAAAGAGCACGTGTATCATCAGATGAATAAATCATATTACCACTTACATTTTCAAAAACTGCAGCCCCTGTAGTAGTTATGTCGGGAGTTCCCCCAGTTGAACTACTTACAAAAGTCCAAACGTCAACACTCATTAGGCCCTCCATGAGGTCATATTAGTTTTAGCCACCTCATTAGCATTCTTTCCTCTGATGTTATGATAATCGAATACAAACATTCGAGCACTATGAGATAGTTGGTCTCGACTAGTATTTATATCTTCAATGTTAGCAGTATCATATATATATTCACCTGCTTCAGGAGGTATTTCATATTTCTTATTCCATAGAACTATCTCTTCTATACTACCTCGGAAATTACCACTAGATTGGGCAGCAGTTTGACCAGCTGCACCACCACTAGCTCCTATCACTAAATTACCAGAAATTGTTACAGGATTAGCTCTATTATTATATGCTTCTCTTATACCATTAACATATAATTCTGCATCGGGACCAGTATTACTTCCTGATTGAAAAGTTAAAATGATAGAAGTAGGGGTTTGACCATCATAAGGGGAAGCTATACTTGTACCAGATAAATTACTTGCTGTACCTGAAAAAGCAGCCTGAACGCGTCCAGCACTATTGAGCCAGATTTCGAGACCTCCTGCGGAAGCCTTATCATAAGATAAAATATAACCATTCTTACCTTTATCATTAGTAGAAGGTACACAATGTGCCTGAATTGTATATTCGGACATACCAGAAACGAAAGTGTGAGTTTGTCCAGATATGGTAATAGTACCAGAAGTAGTACCTCCACTAGCAAATACTGTATTATAACCTTGTAATCCTTCTATATTTGAACGAGTTAGACTTCCTACTATATCTGCATTACCAGAAGTATTATCTACATTATTATACCAGCTATGTGTTGTGCTACTATTTATAGTAGTGGGTTTATCATTTAAAGGTAACCAAAAGGTAGAATTAGTATATTTATTAGGAATATCACCATCCGATATAAATAACATTCTATACCAAACATCATCTGCCTCTTCATCCCAATTAAACTTAAGTGCGTTTAAATTCTCATTAGTGAGAGAATATAAATCTGTTTCTTCATTGATTACATCTATAGTGGGAGCTACGGTTAAATTAGATACTACAGGTAATTCATCTTTGTAGGTCCATAGTAAATGTGGTCGATAATCCAAAATTGCATTATCATCTCCATAAAATGTAACACCTTGCGAATTTAATGCTCCAGAAATAGCAACTGTCATATTAAGAACAGACCCTGCTTCAGGATTCACTGTTGATACATATCCATCAAGAGGAAATTCTGTATATCTATCTATGTTACCTGATAAATTTAGTAAAGCAGGGGATTTACTTAAAAATCCTCCCGTTTGACCACTAGTTGTAAAATCACCATACCCATAATCTTCTAATATTAATGATGTGTCTTCTCCTCCATTAGGTTCCAAAATCCATGGATGTTGATAAAGTGCAGCAGCTCCTTTAGAGCCCGTGTTGCCTGATAAATAAGAATATGAAAATTCATTGTAGGTTGAACCACTACTAATGGTAGAAGCCGCACCTGATATTAAACATACAGAATCATAATTCCTAACATAACCACTGCCAGATGCATCACCATATTTACGGAAATTGGCAAGACCAGCAGCTCCAGTGACACGAGGATTATTAAATACAGGAATGTGAAGCCAATATCTCTTAGGAGATATATACATTTCACCAATATATTCATGTCCTTGTGATACTCCTTGATAATTACCACCCGGCAAGCCGGCAATGGTAGCTTCATAAACAACATCTCCTCTGCCGAAGAGATTGGTAACCCCATCGTCTGCACCATTTAAAGATTGATTAAAAGTAAGTATTTCACCTGTTCTAGAAGAACCAGAAGCTAGTTTTATACTTTTTGTAAATCCTAATGCTACAGTACTAGAAGCTGTACCACTTAATTGAGCATTAGTTAAAGATTGACCTATACGATAAATAATATATTCATCATCGCCATATTCATTGAAAATTGTGGAATCATTGACCATTAGTTGATTTGATTGTAATGTATCACCACCCTTTAACTTCTGACCGGGACCAGCGGTAACTTTTACAGATGCTAAAATGTGTTCACGCTCTACCCAATCAGTATATTTATGAGTAGCATCACCCGCTTCACCTGCGGCACCCGAATCCATAACCGCTAAGGGGGTTAATCCTTTCTGAGTAAGTCCATCAGTTCCTTTATAATCATTACTACCACTTCCTAACCAAAGACCTGATGTTCCTGAAGTAAAACTTCCTGAACCAGTTACAATAGATAGAGCGGTACCGGAGAGAGCACTTCCACCAGAATAAGTCCATGTCTTATATCCTGCAGAAGCAGCACCATGAATACTACCACTACCATATGAAGCCACTCCTAATTGATTACCCAATTTGAGAACTGCCTTCCCATCAAGTGCATTAACTCCTTGACCACTACATAATGATAAATAAGCCCATTCTGTATAAGGCCAAGAAGAACCCATTCTTGGTAGGTTAGTAAAATCACGCGTGCTAAAGGTATTCCATAGAAGATTACCTACACCTCCACCTGTTCCTGCTGTGTGATGTGCTGTATTTAATGGTAAATTAGCTTTATCTTTTAAACCTATAAGAATATTATAACCAGTAGGTCTATCTTTAAATTGAGAACCAGATAAAGAACCGGGGAAATATACCCCACCATTAGCACTAGCAGCGAAACTACCAGAACCTAACATTCCATTAGTATCTTTATTAGTATAGGTACTTCCCTCTTCCATACGCAATACATCTGCATTAGGTCCTTTTGAGGGTGAAGCATTATGTTTTTCTGTGGTAAAGTTTTTAAAATCAATCTCGTCGATTAATACATTTAATTCCATACCTTTACCATCGGGAAATCCCTGAGAATCATATTTATAATATAAAGATGCATCGTAGAACCAATCAGGCCCTTCAGCATTTTTTCCATTCGTCCATCTATAATTCTGAAACCATACTGTCATTACGTTTGGCCACCAACTATCCTCACCAGTTCCATCGGCTAAATGATAACTACCGGGACTGAAAATATTACTCTCTGTATTCCAATCTTGGGCCATTCCTGAAACGGGCCAGTTTGGAGGATTTCCATGTCTGTAGAGTACATTTAGTGGAGATTGAGTTCCTGAACCTACAGACAAAAGACCCCAATCTACGTTAATAGGTCGTGCTAGTTCTACTACTATACTCTTACTATCAGTTCCTGAAACCGTCCGTGAGGCTACAGTTCCTAATGATAAATACCCACTTGCAGTTTGTGAGGAAGTAGGTAAATCGGCAAATTGACTCCCGTGAATTACAAGATTATCACCAATAGATATAGATGTATTAGTAAGAGTTGCACTGGAAGATATAACAAATGTATTACTCCCAGCAGATATAGTACCTGTTGTTCCACTTATCGTAAACCAACCATTCATACCTTCAGTATCTGCATCGGGAGTCATATGAAGGGGTCTCCAATAACTAGTTGGGAAAGGTATTTTTACAAAAGGAACATCTTTGTCGTCACTAGGGCTAGGACTCTCTTTGTTCCACCCTACTTTATATCTTTCACCCTCAGAATATAATATTAAAGGTCCTGACGCACGGTCTCCCCCAGTGTAACCAGCATGATTTAAATTACCAGTTGCGGTAGTTCCTGTCCAATATATAGATTCAAACTGAGATGCTCCTGATTGAGCTCCTCCGCGAGGCCACCAACAGTCAGCTTCTGCATATGGGTCAAATACCCATCTAAGATTACTCCAACTATCTTTAGGGAGAGACATCCAATTATTATTACCGGATACCGCCGAAGTTAATAAGAAATTAGGTTCCCAAACAATTTTAGGACCCATAAGTGCACTAGAACTTGCACCATAGTTAGGTCCTGCATAAGCTGCCAAACCATAACCTGCACCTAAAGAACCTGAATTTGCCTGATTCACAGAAAAACCATTCCTAATTGGGTGTACGGGAATTGGTTGAACATATACTCTACTAGGTTCTAAATTATTCATACTACCCGGTTCACCAAAACCTATTCGTGTAGATTGTGATGAAGTATAATCTGCAGGGTCCATTGTTTCAAAAGATGTAAATAATGCACCTCCTACTATACCATCCTTTACTTGGCCTTTATTATAAAAATTAGTTAGACCATAATAAAGAAATTTATCTAATGTATCGTGCTCTTCTAAAGGAGCATAATTACTGAATGTGATAGCTACACAGCGGCTAAGACCATAGACTGCTCCTTGGCGGAAAGGTCTGAAGCCACCCGACCCAGACATAATATGAGCATTCGCATCCCCAGCCCAATCCATAGCGTTGGATAGTGGAAAAGTATGGTCTGCGTTATATAAAGGGAATGTCTCTCCTCGTGTAATAAAACACGCCTGACCTATACCATTTCCAGATTGTAATCCTAAATCTGTATTGATTGGTAAGGCAGGAGGTAAATTCTTAAAGTTCATTTTCATGCTAATTTCGGGCAAAGACAACCGAGTATCGTTGGACCTATTTTCATAATCTGAATCACCTGTTTTAGCATAACGTGCATAAGGATAATTTCCTAAATCTATGATACCGGGTTTGGGAATATTATCAAAGGAAAATCTTGTCATTTGTGGGTTTCTGGAATATAATGGTGAAAAGAAATTTTCTGTAGTTATTATATTCTCTTTCACAGAAGGTGTACCCCAATATTGAGTAATTCTCTGAGCATTACCTATACTATCAGTTTCTTCAGCATCGAGAACACTCTCGGTAAATATAAGGGGATTGTCTAAGGTAGTATCATACGGGTCATTCTGATTAGGGGTTGTGGCTATCTGAGTCCACAGACTATTATTCTCAGAAGTGTCTGGTGTTTCATCAAGTTGTGTTTGTTTAATAGATTTAGCTTTTCCTACTGGGGGTATAAATTTTATATGTCTTTTTATATCATTCCACTTCCAATATGGTTTCATGATTGCCCATCTAGCCCAATCATTTCTAGCATCCATTTGTGAAGTCCATTTACCTGTTATATTATTTGGATTCAATGGTTGAATATATAATCCTCCTTTTTGTGAAAGTGGGTCATCCATTGAAGTTCTAGAAAAATAAGTAAGTAATATCTGTATTGGGTCAGAACCTCCTCCAAACCCTAGAAAACCAGTTCCTCCGAACCATAAGGTATCTCTAGCGGCCTTCCATTCTAAAAAAGTGTCATTTAAATCATACTCCCCCTTACCTGAATCAGCAACTACATAATTAGATAATGATATACTTTTATCTTGTCCTTCAAAACCTTCATGAATATATGATATATCACCGTCTACAAAGGAACCTAATATAAATAAATCATCTCCTGACGTTGCTAAACCTGTACTTTGTTCAACGAGGGGTATTTCATCTTTAACCCTATACATTTCTAAATTAGGTAATCTACCAGTATCAGTAAAGGTTACACCACTTGTTAAAAATCTAGCTCTTCCTCCAACTAATTCACTAGCACCGTATGGAACTTCTTCAGGGACAGAACCAGATAAAACATATTTAGAAGCACCTAATCCTGCTTCAATAGGGACTGTAGTATCCAAACTACCCACTGGTAAATCCGCAAATTGAGGGGTAACAGAGACCCCGAGTGTTATATCTTGTTTTTTATAAAAAGTATTGTCTTTTATCGTTACCATGTTTCACTCCTATGCAAATACATCAATACCTACCCTGCTGTTCTTTAAATCAGCACTATCTACTACTATTGTGTCTGCATATATAACTCTACCGGTTGTAGCACCACCACCATCAGTATTGTTTAATAAACTATGAGTTAAGGGACTATTTAAGTCTTTGTTTGCTATAATACGTCCCGGAGAAGATGGCATAAATATTTCTGGACCTCTTTCACCTACTAAATAAGGTGCTCTTGCTATCGGGCCGCCCGCAGCTCTAGGGAATACTGTTCCTCCATACTGTTTTTGGAATAACATCTCACCTATAGCTTCTCCCATACCTACGAGTTCTTCGGCTGCTTTCTTAGCACCCCACCATACCATCTTAAAGAAATGGCCTATCTTAGTGCCCGCTTTAAAAATTGAATCACCCCATTTATTTACGAGGAAATCTCCAAGTTCAACCCAATATCCTATGTAAGCTGTAATACCAGCTATCATGCCGGTCCACATATGTTCTCCTATTATTTTTAGTTTTGAAAAAAGGTCAAATTGTTCATCCAAGGCTTTTACGACACCATACAACAATGGTAGTAATATTATGAGCCCCGCTGTTGCTACTATCCAAAATGTGGCAGCCAAAGCTGTATTGGCTACCCATAATACACCTTCCCAAATAGATAGCTTAATGCCCCTCTCTCTCATTTTATTCCACCACCCGAAGGTGACGATGTTCCACCATAAGCGTTTGGCAGTTGTCTTATACATTTCACCATTTAATCCTTCGGCTATAATAGTCTTCTTCGTTAAAAGTAATCCTGCTCGTCTTAAACCATATCGTAACTTTTCCACTAGAGTCAAATCATAGTATTTCATTTGTTGTTTTGTTAGTGCAACGGTTTCTGCCTCGGTCCAAAATATACTTTTTATTTTAAGAGCTATACCTGTTAATGTAATAGTATTTTCCTTACCTTTTTGAAGACTGTATGCAAAGGAAGCCATAGCACTTAGACCAAATACCATGTTAAGCATATAAAGAGATATTATAGCTTTAGTAATAGTAGGACCTAATAAGTCAAATATACCTACTACTATTTTTAAAGGTAGGGCTAAAACTTTCAACATATCTATATTTAATAATCCAACTTCAGCCAGCTCCTTCATAACTCTAACAAAATCCGTGGCCAATACTACAAACATTTCCATACCCGCTATTCCTATGTTTTGTAATTCTAGACCAAATCGGGTTAATTGATAAGTACCTTCTTTCTCTTCTACTATTAAATTCCTAAATTCTTGGACTGTATTAGAAAGAGCTTCATGAAAAGCATTGAGATATTCTGTACCTTCATATGCTGCATCACGGAAAAAGAAGATAGCTTGAACATTGTTTTTAATAATTTGAATCTGAGCTTGTAAAGAAGCGTTCTGTATTCTAACCATCTCATCTAATTCCCCTCCTGCATTTTCTACATCTTTAACTGCTGTAGCAAATTCTTCTGCATTCTGTACTAAGTGTATAAACGCAGTTGCACCACGTACATTTAAGTCTTGAATTAAAGTAGTTAATAGTTCAGTATTATTAACAGTGTCTTCTCCTACTACCTTAGAGAATTGCATAGCTATATCTGTTAATGGTAACATCTCTCCTGAAGCGCCTAATATTTCCACACCCATAGCTCTAAAATTAGCCGATGCATCTTCAGCGCCTTCTGCAAACTCTGATAAAGCCTGTCTTAAACCACGACCTGCAATACCAGCCTCTAAAGCTCTATTAGTCAAGACTTCTAGAGCACCCAATAATTGGTCTACACTTTGCCCTGTCGCAGTAAAGAAAGGTAAAGCGAACTTAATAGCGCTTGTTAAATCTGTATACTCAATTAAAGATTTCTGAATAACGTGAGCAAATTTATCTGTTAATTCCGCTGCTTGAGACATTTCCATATTAAAACCAAATAACGTCTGAGCAGTCATTTTAGATATAGTGTTATGGTCTCCCGCAACAGCCATAGATAATTTAAGGGTCTCAGGTAAAACCTTCATAGAGTCAGCGGCACTTAAACCAGCCGAAGCAAGTTGGTATAAACCTGTAGCACCATTCTGCATCTCTAAACCGAATTTTTGACCAAACTGAGTAATGGTCTCTCCTACATTAAATAAATTAGAATTAGTTAAATTAAACACAGAATTAGCATTCATTAACTCTCTTTCAAAAGAAATCAATTCTTGTGTATTCTGATTCAATTTATAGTAAAAGGCTGTAAGTACTGATACTGAATCTCTTAGTGCATTGGTAAAATTACTTTTAATAGTGGTGGCTAATGCATAGGAGGCTGCAGTAAGTTTTTTAGTAGAGGCAGCTACCTTTTTATAGACTAAATCTAATTTCTGTTTAGCTTTGGTATGATTCTTAGTCTTTTCAGTTATATCTTTAGTTAGCTTTCCTTCTTTTTCTTTATCTGCAGCTGCTTGTCGTCCAGCATCTTTACCATGAGCTTGCATCTCATCTCTAAGTTGTGTACGACTTTTTAATTCTTTTTCTAATTCCTCAATAAGTTCTTGTGTAGCATGCCCATCCTTTTTAGCCGCTCTAGCATCATCTAATTTAGATTGTGTGTTTTTAACACGGGCATTCATCATATCTATAGTTGCAGCCTGTTCTCTAGCATTCATTTGGAAGAAGTTATCTATCATCTTCTTATATGCTGCATCTGTGTTCTGTATAGACTTTGGTATACCTGAAAATAGTTTATCTGCTACACCTTTATATCCCTTTGTAGCAAATGTTCTAACTCCAGCTAAAGCTCCTTTCTTAAGAAACCCAGAACCCTTTTCATAAGTAGCAGCAATACCCTTCATACTTTGTTGGGCGGCAGCTACTTGTCTGGCTGCAGTCTGATTATTAAATTGTGTTAATTTTGCTTGAGCACTCTTTAATTCTTGTTCTGTGTCAGTGACACCTTGTTGGGCTGCTGCTATCCTATCAGCACGGCTCTTTTTATACATACGGTTAGCGAATCCGCTAATTAAAGCCCCAGCTGCGTTAAGTTGTTGCTGAGACGGGGTAGCTAACCCTACGGCTACTCTAGCTGCGAATACTTGTCCTGCGAAACCCATGTTCTTCCTATGTTTGCATTAACTGCCTAAATGATTTTTGAGGTTGCTCTAACCCCATCATCAAATTAAATTTCCTTCGTTTCTCTGTATATTGAATCCATTGCTTTCTAACTGAAGGTTTATTTTTAGCCATCTCTGTTATATCCTTCTCATCATAACCATCCATGGAATGAAGAGTCTGATATTCATGATAGGCAGACAATAGTCCCTCTAATTCATATCTCGGCGTTTCTTTTATATCCTTCCAACTCATTCCGACTTCTTTAATGAGAGGAATGTATAATAATACCCCATCAGGGGTGTCCGTCATCAGAGAGTAAAATTTGCGGTCACGTCCTGTTCAACACCCATTATTTTATTACCTATTAGGTAACGTAGTGTTGTAGGTAGTTTTCCCCAATTTTCTTCCGTGATGGTAGAACCCTTCTCATTTAACTTATTAGCTTTTACAATCATCTTTACAATTCTTTCAGTTCCTACCTTTGTATAAAAATCTAACTTTTCTTGTTCAGTTGCCGTGTCATCAAGAGGCACGAACTTAGGTTCTTCCTCTTCTGATAATTCACAATATTGAAATTGCATTTGCTTTCCTTTAAAATCTATCTCTTCTTTTTGTACTGTATCTGTCAAAGATACTAATTCTTCTATACTCCAAATTTCCTTTTCTGTCATTTTTTTTCTCCTAAGAGGCGGGCTTCAAGCCCACCCCTAAAATGTAATCAACCTTATAATGCTGATGCGTCTGTTTGGCCGATATATGCCGCACCAGAAGCTATAGGAGTTACATTACTACTAAACTCCAATGTTTCTTCTGCGGAACCATCTACATTCATACTTACAGTGTGTGCTGCAATAACAGCATTAGGTAATGTAAATACTTCTGGTGCAGATGAACCACTAGCCATCTCTACGTAAATCCTATAACCAATTTCCTTGGCGGGTTCAGTTAAACCAGTTAAGGCATTTGTTCCTGAACAACCCCATCTACCAGCTTCATTAAAGACTGTGTCCCATATATTATCTCCCTTGGTTTTTGTAATAGATACTGTGGTTTCTTTCTTAATTTCAGCTTTAGTTACTTGTCTAAATCCGAAATAAGTAATATCTTCATCCATAGCACCTATACTAATATCACAAGAGGTTAAACTATTAACTTGACCACTAACTGTACCAGCTAATGTTCTTGGTCCAGCAAACCAGTATTCTCCTGCACTGGGTGCACCACTTTGGAATGCTAAACTGTTTCCAGAAGCATCAACTACACATCCGTTTGTACCATCTTCAGTTGTTAAATAAACTTTAACATCTCTTCCTAAATAAAAAGCCATACTATCACATCTCCCACACGTATGTTGCACCAGTTGGTGTTAACGGTGCAGAGAATGCTGACGTAGTTGCCATTACGGCTGGAACTGTAGTTTTCAGTTCTAACGTCTCTTCGGTTGTACCGTCTGCGTTTAATGATACGGTGTGACCTGCGATTGTACTATTACGTACTATGTAGGTTTCGTTACCGTCTTTCATCCTCACAAATACTCTGTATCCTGCTACACATTGCCCAGAAGCTGCTCCGGACATCATAGGATTTGCTCCTACAGTATTTGCATCGGCCATATTATAATTGCCGTCTCCAATATTTAGTGAGCCTGATGAGGTAGTTCCCCCACTACAAACAAACCCCCAACGTGCTCCTTGACCGGATGCAGCTTTGGTGCTACCGGAAAAAGAACCAGTTGCGCAAGGTCCGTTAAATATAACGTCCCACACTATATCGTCTTTCTTTCTTGTTAGTGAAACTGTGTGTTCCTTACGAAGCTCAAGAGTATTTGTACTCCTTTGACCGTAAAATGGACCCACGTCAGTGTCACTAGCACTTATGGACAGGTCCACGCCTGTCAAGTCTGTTACTTTACCACCGCTGATTAGTGCTGCAGTTTTATAATTACCAGCAAAGACGCCTTCACTAAAGGCAGCTCCCCCGCTAGCATGTATGCACTGACCACCGCTAACTCCAATATTTCTATCAAAGCCGGATTCAGTTGTGATAAAGACATCAACGTCTCTTCCTAGGAAATAAGCCATTTTTTGTTCCTCCAATTTTGTCTAGACAACATTACGTTCCACTCTTCATCTTTTATATAACTTAAAGGAGTATATAAAGCTTCTGTTGTATGACCTAAATAAACTCATCAAAAATTACTTCTCTAGGTGTCTTATCTAAGCCCTTTTTCCATTGTGTAGTAAAATCATGTTTGTTCTTTTCATTACCTTGTTTAATATTACCCCATCCTCGTGCTGGGTCATATACATTACCATATGAAGGACTATCCCATGGTTTAGTTTTCCAAGGGTCATTACCCGCCTTTCGTCGAGCGGCTGCATCACTATGACCTCTCTTATTTCCCATCATTGAACTTAACATTGCATCTTCGGGTGATAAAGCTCCTTCAGCTATTTTAGCTCTATCTCCTTTTTGTGTAGAAAAAGACCATAAAGCTTCTAAATCTCTAGTGTTGGTTGTGCTACCTAATTGTGAATTAAAATAAGGTGTTCCAGCAATACCTTCGCCACTAGAACCTTGAAATGCTCTACCGGTAGCCCAAATACCTGCTGGATTATTATCAGTGATAGTATAAGCACCACCTCCCACTCTATTCTTCCAAGTATCTGTTATATTACTAGCACTTCCTAATAAACTTTGATAAAATGATGTATATTTACTTTGAGCTCCTACAGTGGCCATTGTTATTTGTTCTCGGATAGATTGAGCTATATCTCCCGTAGTCATACCTCTAACAACAGCTACACCGGGATTAAATATACCATTTTGTAATTCTGCCCATAATTGTTGTTTGAATATAACATTACCCATTAAGTGTCTACCAGCTTGTAATGCTTTAGCATCGTGAGCTCTCCTACGCCATGCAGTAAAATAAGATGCATCCATACCTAACTGTATAGCTAAAGTATCTTGCATTGCCCATGATTCTGCTAAATCAATAAACCCAGCATAACCAGTAATTCCTGTATCATGTACATGTAAATCAAAAGTAACTTCTACAGATTCTTCACCGACAACGGGTAATATCTTGATAATACCGAAATGCCCATGTTCACTTACAGGTCCAGTAAACCCATAGTGTTTTGGTTGAGCTCCTTGGTCCATCATACTTCTTTTAATACGGTCAAGTACTTCTAAATGAAAGGCCGAACTTCCATGTACACCTTGAATATAGTTTTTAGAACTCTTTTTAATATATTTATTAATTTGACCTGCAGACATCCTTGCCCAAGTTGAGGGGTCCTTTCCTAATATTCCTCCTTCGGTAAGACCCTTTAAAAGAGCATTAATATTTTTTACTTGATGTTTTACAGATTTTTCTACTGATGCAAAAACTGTTTCAGTGTTAGTGGTCTCCCATTCTTTGTGAGTACTCCAAAACTCTTTAGTCTTACCACGAGTTTCTTCGAAGTAATCCATACTTGTTAATAAATCAGAAGGCCCTCCTTGTTGAGTTACAATATCTTGAATCTTATCAAGCATAAACCTTTCTTGTTTGGTATTAACAATAGTATCAATAGTTTCTTTTGAAAAATCTCCTCCCTTGGCAGTTATAGATTCCCCTATAGCTCTTAAATCTATATTTCCACTACCAACAGCTTTATACATAGCTTCAGCTGCAGCTTGTGTTTCAATTTCCCCTAGTGGGTCTATACTCTGCCAATCAGGGTCTTGGAAATCAGCCCATACAGAGTCTGAAGGGTTACCTTCTAAATCTAATAATTCTTTTAACCACTGAGCATAAGAAGAAACTTCTGAATCGGCTTGAGCTTTAGGATATTGTGCCATCTCATCTTGTATAACATCTCCGGGCCAATTAAATTGATAATCTCCAGTTCCTTTCATACCTTTACCGTATTTAGACTCTAAGTGTAAATTTTTCTGAGCAGCGCTTTGTCTATCCCAGTGTGTGGGTTTATTCTGCCAACCTGTACCTTGTTTCTCTGCATATTGATATTTCCAGTCTGCTCCACCGAACTCTGCAAGGTTAGAATCTTCGAAAGTTTGTGTGTTCCAATTAAATCTATCTACAGCCCCTTTCCCTCCTTGGTCGGTTCCCGCCTTTGCTCTGTTATATGCTTCAACACGAGATGCCCATTGACCACCGAAAGGAACAGATTCTGGTCCCAAAGCAAACTCTCCCTTACCTCCTCCTCCAGTCACTTTCATTTTGAAATATTGAGATAGGGGTAAATAAGGAGGAAATGAAAGAGATATAATCCTCATTATGTCAGATTCTTGAGGTGCCTTAGACTCACTTGTTTTGAAGTCAGGGCGTTCTTTATAAGTAAAATCCCAATCGTTGGACATGATTACCTATCGTTTTTAAATGTTATAAACATAGAAATCATAGAACTCCATGTTTCTGTAACAGGATTATAGCCTATATCCATAAATCCTGAATGATGTCTTTGAATTACTTCTGTAGTACTTGGGCTACCTTCAAGGTCACAGTCCATCAAGACATTAGCCACATTAAGCATAAGATAATTAAGTAAACGCCTTTCTTTATATCCAACACCATCTACAGTTATAACACTGTCAGTATCTACTGTAACATATATATTAAAACCTACACCATATATCTCTCCATGTTTATCTTCAGAGCCAAAGGTTATATTCTGACCCATCATCTGTTCTTCCATACCATTGGCTACCATTTGAACAATGATAGAAGGGTATCTCACATCTTCTGGCATAGGGAATTGACCAAATACAGTTACCTCAGATGCAGTCCATGCAGCCGCACTACCACTAGAAGTTTTATAGGTTCCTGTGCGTAAGTTATCAATTAAGGCTCTTTCTATTACATTAAGGTGGTCAGCCATTAAGTTGCACCTCCACTATATGCCGTACCATAAGCTCTTCTACGTGAATCCCGTTTACCACGAGTTCTAACGCAAGTAAAATTCATATAATCATCATTGTATTCTTTTAAAGAGTGAACATGCCAACTAATAGACTTATAGTACTCTATACCTTTAAGTATTATAGTATCTCCTGCATCTGCACTACAACTTACAGTAAATCTCTTAAAATCTTTAGTATAGTCAATAGGGCTCCATGAAGCACCTGATGACATTGATACAGCATACCTAGTTCCGCTTTGATATATACTGGTACCACTAACTGCGCTCCCAGTAGTAAAGGGTAAATCTATCGTTAGCCATTTATTATCTTCTAGAGTTATATCGCTATTATTATATTTAAGGTCATATGCAGCTGTATCTGTCTGATGCCTTATTGTGGTATCAGCCAAAACTACGCTACCACTACCTTTAATTTGAAATCTTAATCTATCTGCTTCAAGAGTATTGTGGCTCCCTGTAAAATAGAGCGTAGTGTTACCTGAAGCCGTTAATGTAATACTCTCACCGTCTGCTGTAATAGAGCCTGTAGTTGTTGCCCAATCTGTAGTGCCAGTGGTCTGAACTGTATATATAGTTCGTTGTTTATCTATAAATCTATCCCATCCTTCTATCTCATTGAAGTCAGGATTATTAGTTTGATTAAAATTAGCAAATCCTTTTATATTCTGAATGTTAGGAGTATAAATTCTAGCCCCTCCTATAATATTAACTCCTGCTCGTTCTAGAGCATAATCTGCAGTCATAGCTGGTCGTATAAGACATGGTAACTCAGGTAATACTATTTCTGAAGTACTCTGAGAAGTTGTCTCTACACCATAATTATCCTTTCCAAAAACAGGAGGTCTATGATAAACCATTTTACGTGATTGATTAGTGTGCCTAGACATTTGACGTAATAAACGTCCCATATTTATATGTCCAGCTTTAACTGGTGTATCAATCATAATTCATACCCCGCGGTCTTGGATACATGACCTTAGTAGCATCGTCACCACGAACGTTCTTCTTCCAGTCAACATTTCCAATGTTGGGGTCTGCATTGTATGTAGTTGTCTTGATACTGAGACCAAGCTTCATTAAGAGATATTGATTAGCCATTTCTTCGAATTTAGTATAAGCTTCACCTTCATAGTAAACAGCTAAATCTCCTACTTGTATTCTTTCTATACCTAAACCATTCTGCGCTAAACAAGCAAGATAACATGTATAATACATTACTGCGTTGTCATAAGTATTATCGTCTCCTAAAACAAATTCAGTTCCTGCGTTCTGAGCAAACCACTCTGCAGCTATATTAGCTAAAATATCCATTGTAGCGTTGTCCATCTCTTCGGATTCAATACCCGCTAACAAACGGACTCTATTTTGAAAAGTAGCAGTCCATGAAATACTTACAGCCATTCTACATCATCCCCAGTGCGCCTGTTCCACCAGCAAGGGCAGCTAATATACCTATCCAGTATCTCATACTAGATTTAATATCATTCTCCCATTGTTCATGGTGGGATAGGTGGTTGGTGAAAAGTGTTTCGAATTTCTCCATTCTGTTGAATACAGTTTTAACTCTCTCATCCATTCGAATAAGAAGTTCGTCGCGCTCCTCGACCTTCATTCTTAATAATAGATGCAGTTAGTATTTAAAGCTTTCTACTATCTAGTCTTATTATACAAAGAATCTAGTAAAGGTCCCCTTCCTAATGATTTTGCGGGAACATGGATTATACTAGGAGTGGATGCAGTTTGATATAATCTTATTCGATTGTCAGGGTTAAAATAATAGAATTGGTTCTGTTCTCCCATCCAATAATCCCAGTCTACAGAAGGTATATAAAATATATCACAATTATAATCTAACTTCATATTATACTCCTCCAAACCTTTCATTGCTAATAAATGAGACACAACTGTCTGGTCTACATATTTATCTGTTAATTTATATCCTTTAGTACAATTATCGGTAATCTCTTCGTTTCCCCAACATGGTTTATTTAAATCATTAACAAAATTATCATCTTCTATGTATCTTAATATATCTTCATACAACTTTATTAAAGGCCCAACAAATCCCATAAAGGTCCCAGTATTAATATATCTATAAAATGTGGACGCCATATCATCATAAAATTGTTGGTCTTCTTTTAATTGGTGGCAATAAGATTTTTCTGTGGACCAAAGAATATCACATTGATGCATCTGGAATTTATCTCTTATTGTATCTAAATCGTCAAGATAGAAAACATCATAGGCATCTGTAAATATTGCTAGTGAGTGTTGAGGTAATGTTAAAAGGTGTTCATAAACATATTTAATTTTATTTATAAAAGAGAACTCCTTTCCTATGCCTAATACTTCTACGTTAGGGCAAGTAGCATTTAAATATTTCATAGCGTCTTTATCATCTATGTTAGATACTGTTATTGGATGGATAGGAATACTAGGTATAAATTTAGGTGAAGGTAAAGGATATAGTTTATCATATAAGGTAAGAGAACCTTTATGTGTATATAACATCTCAAAATATTCATCATATAGTCTTTTTCCTCTCTCTAGTGAATAATTTTCAACTGCCCACCTTTTAATTGTTGTACTATCTAAATGATGTACTTTATCTATAGCTCTTAAGTATTGGTGAACATTTCTACAGAGGAATCCTGTCTGACCGTGCCATATAGTTTCGTTGAATGCTCCCCATGCTGAAGCTAATACTGGGGTACCAGATAATTGTGCTTCAACTGCAACACCACCAAAAGCTTCTACATATTCTGTAGGACATATTAAACATTTCGCTTTACTTAATAGCTTAGCTCTTTCTTCATTATCTACATAACCTATAATTTCTACATTTTCACTTTCTCTTAGTATAGGGGGGATATTGTCTGTATATTCTTTATACTGCCCCGCTATTTTAATTTTAAGGTCTGGACGAGCTTCTAATATCTCAGCTATAACATGTGTACCCTTTGTTTTTAAAACTCGCCCAAAGAAAAGTATATAATCCTCTTTTGTATTACTAAATATAAAATCATTTGGATTATACACATTAGCTATGACTATATCTGTTTTTCTAGGTATATCATCTGCCTCCATTCCTGCTCCCTTTCTAAAACCATAAGATAAAGCTAAATGAGCATTAGATTCATACACTCTATATGGAGCAAATTGTGCTCCTGCAGGATAACCTATACCAGATTCAACTATATAAACATGATGTAGGATATCGGAATAAATTTGGTTTATAACTGGCATATGTCCTATTCCCCATGGACATAAAATAAAATCTTTACGACGTAACCTTTTATTAAGTTCTATACTACATTTCTTAAACCACTCTTTATGAAAATCATCTTCTGAATCCCAAACGTGTTCTTCTTTAAAAGCTTCTAAATCGTATGACTCTGCTAAAGAATCCATTACTATAACATCTTCACTACATCGGGCCTCATTTCCTTTATTACCATAATGAATAACTTCGTGTCCTAAATCCATTAACATTTCTGTCAATTTAAATACTTTAGTTGTAAAGGCACATGTGCTCCACCATTCTGATGTAATAGTGTGAGGTAGAGAGAGCATATGGAATCTTTTCTTTTGCATTTCAGGCATTCTATTATTTTAAGTAAACATAGTATATAAAGTTATGGTGACCAGCAAGGTACATAAACTTTAGCGCCAAGAGAGTTTGTAAATTCTAAATAACCTGCTGGAACTCCTGCTCCTATCATTGGTGGGTGATTAAATACTACTCCCCCGGCTGAAGGACTTAATACTTCAATAGGTTGCATTGTTCCCTGAACGTATGTTTGTAGACCCGGGTCTACTGTCTGTATAGGATTACTTCCTCCACCAGCAACACCGGAGACACCAGATATACCTGAAACACCAGATACACCAGCACCAACAACTCCTGAAACACCAGTAATACCTGAAACACCAGTAATACCTGAAACACCAGATTGTCCTGTTATACCTGAAACACCAGATACACCAGATATACCAGATACACCAATTACACCAGATACACCCTGAGCACCAGTATCTCCAGTATCTCCTTTAACACCTGTAACACCTGAAATACCAGATTGTCCTGTTACACCTGAAACACCAGATTGTCCTATTACACCTGAAACACCAGATTGTCCTGTAACACCTGAAACACCAGATTGTCCTGTTACACCTGAAACACCAGACTGTCCTGTTACCCCAGATACACCAGATTGTCCTATTACACCTGAAACACCAGATTGTCCTATTACACCTGAAACACCAGATTGTCCTGTAACACCTGAAACACCTGTAGCACCAGAATTACCTGCCCTCACAAATGATAGAACTAAATCGTCACCATTACTAACACCCTGATTAGAATCTGCAATATGGTCTACAGGAATATAATAAGCTACATCCGCACCAGCTCCTGATACAGCTACTGCCCCTGTTATATTATAATCAACAAAGAACCCAGCAGGATTATTAGCATTAGAAAATAGCCGTAAACTTCCTCGAGGATTGTTACCAGTGTTATCATCCAAAGAATCTAACCAATCAGTAACATCTGTAGAATTAATATCAGATTTAGATGCTGCTATCAATGAAACTGACGACCAAGATTGTATTGCACCAAACCCGGGTGTGGGTATATTGAATCCTATATTAGTAGAACCGGGAACTGCAGCAGAAATATCAAGAGATGTATAATTCCATTCTAAAGAATTTCCTCCGAATTGTCCTAATGCACCTGTAACACCTGTAACACCTGTAACGCCTGTAACACCAGACACTCCAGATACACCAGATTGTCCTATTATACCAGAAACACCTGTAACGCCTGTAACACCAGACACTCCAGATACACCAGATTGTCCTATTATACCAGAAACACCTGTAACGCCTGTAACACCAGATACTCCTGAAACTCCTGAAACTCCAGATGGTCCTGTGCCACCCGCGCCCGCACCTACTTCTGAGTCACCCCAGTATAATTTATTTGAACTCCCACTATTCCATAGAACGTTATCTGCAGGAGATGAAGAAAAAACCCCTTGTGGTAATTGTACTTGGGGAACTGGTGAATGAAGAATACTCTTCCTAATCTCTGTTTTGTCCGTTTTTAAATGCTTTTTAGAATTCACCATGATAAATATAAATTGGAGGGCTTAAGGTGCCCTCCGTACCTATCCTAACTAACGCCCTATAGAGAACCGTTAATAATGATACATCCAACTTCAGGTCGAATGATTTTCAAACCATACCTCATAGACATGTAAGAACCGACAATTCCAAATCCGGGATTTGCCTCTTCTACTGTTAAAGGTCGTCTTTCAACATAGACACCGGGCTTCGTGGATAAATCAAAGATACCGAACCTTCCGGATGGTACCCAAGCATTCATCACAACAGTTAAGCCATACAGTTGTCCAATTACTCCAGATGAAGCAGCTCCTTTGAAGGGGCCGTCCATTTGACCTGCGGTCGTTGGAGATGCTGCACTACCCGAAGTTACTCCGGGACCTACTGCGCCTGTATAATAAGCCGTGGTGAAATCACCAAGGTCTAATAAAGACTTGTAGTGTGCAGGGGAAATGAACAAGTGTGTAGCATTGTAACCGTGTGCTGCTATCCTATCTATTCCTGATGTTATGTCTGATAGAGCGATTTGACCTGCTCCAGTTGCTGCTGCTGCTACATACATATCACGGATTAATCTTGTGGAACTTTCGTTACCATAAGAATTCAAACGTGAATCAGTACCATCAACGTCAGATGCTGCCATACCACTACCGAAGAAACCACCGTAGATGTTCTTCGTAAAGTTGGTAATGTCATCTTCTGATGTATCAACTGTAATAGCCATTGTGTCAAAAGTCGAATCAGCTGAAACTGAACCGAAAACAGTTTTCATAACATGTTCTGTCATGTGTCTGTCTACAGCTCTGCGTGACTCATTAAGAGCCATCTCAACTTCATTAAATCTTGAGTCTTCTATCATTCTTCGGGTTACACCTACCGCAATACCCCACTCACGTACTGTCACTCTTTCCGAGCGTAGCATAGTGTGTTGGTACTGAGGAGTGTTTCCTTCGTTTATTTGCTCTAGCTTCATGCTAGGTCTACCGAACGTAATGTCGATGTTACCACCTGTTTCAGTGCGCATTGGTTCCATAAAGAAGTCTAATGCTGGAAGGTCTGTGACCTTGTAATCCATTATTGCGTCTTTATAATCAATGAGAACTCTCTCACCGAGACCGCCATCAGCGGCTCCAGTGTTCAGGGAAGTAAGTATACCAGTTTTTGCTGTAACCATTTATCCTCCTCTAAAATGTGAGTACCTTTCTCAAATTTGGTCCCGCAGCATTTGCAGTTGAATCTATATAGACAGCTGCAGTTGCTCCACTGTAGTGGTGCCCTGCTGTGCCGCTAATTAAATATCCTGCGCCTACTGCTCCTGAACTGATTACACAAAGTGTACCACCGGAGACTGTTCCTGAAACTGGGACGTTGAGTACAACTCCTTTTCCCGTAATTACGCTTGCGTTCTGCCCAGAGCCACAATCAGTGAGTAATACTCCTAATTGTCCACTTGCGGCAGTGTCAGCGTGATTTATCTCAGCTTGGTCATCCATGGTCACAAAGCGTCCACCAGACAGATTTGTGCCTGAAGCAGCGGTAAAGGGCAAAATGCGCGCTGGAGCGCCACCGTCATTTACTAAAATTTCTGTTGCCATATTTACTTACTCCTTAGTTCTTTAAAAGAACCTCCTTGTCAAGGACTATTCGTCCTCTTTCGTTCATCTTAACTGCGAATTGTCTTTCCTCTTCAGGAAGTGCATCCCCTTCGTTGGCTTTACCCTTTCCGAAAGTTCGCTCTACCTCAACAGGTTCAGGCATTGCAGCAAGAGCTTCGCTGAATCCAGTCAGCTTGTTCTCATCCCATGCAGAGAGCTCTTCTAAACGAGTATCTTTCTTGTCTTCTTCTACTTGACCTAGAATTACTTGCTTTGAAATAATAGACTCAATAAATTGAGCTTTTCTCTCTTCTGCTTCTTTTGCGGTTCTCTCTTCCTCAGCTGCTTTGAATGCTTCAATTTGTTTTAAAGCATCTGCATACTGGGTTTCGATTTCCGTTTTTGAAGATTGCATTTCTTCTAGTTGCGTACGAAGACTTGCGAACTCGCGTTCGACAATGTTCTCAGCATCGGATTTCTTATTCTCTTCTTCAGCCATTGTTTCAACCTCTGTTGTCCCATCTGCTTCACAACATTCTTTCCCTTCTTTACATGCGTCACAGCAATCTGATTGCTCTTCATCTTTAGGTTCCGAATGAATGTTACATTCCGTTTCTATCGTACATTCTTTGCAGACGGGGTCCATCTTTTCATTGTCAATGAAACTAACCTCTGTGGGACGTATGTTGGTGGCATAAGTGTCACCCATCACATCTATATCATTGGAAAACCAATCAATACTTACGTGAGTCATATCCCCGTCCTTGACTTTATCCATCACTTCTTGTCCATGTCCATACTTGTTAGACACTGTGGCCAACATTTTCAATGCAGTCTTTCCATTCCCCATCTCCATCACCTCGGGCTCAGTAGCCATGCCGATTAAATCCTCCGGTGTTCTCTGATGGTTAACATAAATAGGAAGCTCCTTAAAAGCTTCTATGTTATCTTTTAATATTGAAGGTTCTATATAAACCTTCTGTTCTACCTCGTCTTCTTCATAGGTATGAAGACCAGATGTTATAGCGATAACGGGAAATTCTACAGTCTCTATTCCCTCATCGCTGGTAAATGTCATATCGTCGTTTCCGCCTATATCTAAGGCAAAAGACCGACGTACTGGCTCTGTGGAAGTAGACCTACCGAATTCCCGCTCAACGCCATTCTCTTCAGCCCACATGCTACACATGCCAGCTGAAAGCTCTTCGTGATTATCAAAACCACGCTTCTCTAAGGTTTTAGATACTGTCGTTACACATTGGTCATACTTCATTTTCTATCTCCTGATACGTTTGCGGAGGGTTTGTTACCTCTATTTTGTGCTCTCGCACTTTCTTCTTTTTTATCTGTACTCTTACCGCCAGATACATTTGCGTTCTTATCGCTTTGTCCAGCCTGTTTAACTACAGAGTCTTTTACCATTTCAAGCTCAACCACACCTTCAGGGTCAAGTCCTCTTTCTTCTCTAACTTCACCGGGTGCTAATACACCTTCTGATAGGTATATCATATCTGTCTTTGCTTTGGTAAAAGCATCATTAATATTAATTTGTCTAAACTTAATTAGAGCATAGTCATCGCCTTCCTTATTTACTAACTGAGGCATTAACTGTGAATTTATAGCTGACTCAACCATAGATTGTAGATATTGAACAAAAGGTTCAAAAATAGGTCGTGCCCTTTCTGGGTCTGTCCACATAGTCATAGGTACCTTTAAAGCCATATGTATTTTAGCGAGTATATCATCTGTATACTTACCATATTCAAAAGCTCTATTAGTTCCTCCTAACTCTTTAATCTCAATATCATTACCATGTATAATATCTTCACCCGGTTCTAAACTATTGAACGCATCAACTATTTCATTAATTTTATCGGGACCATAAGGCATATCTGGTAAACCACAAGAAATATCAAACCGAGATGTAGCGTATTTATTCAGAGCCGCTCCTATATCTCTTTCTGCATAATCTTTTAAATCTACTAAATATATAATAGGATGTATATCAGATAAACCATAAGCATAATCATCGAAAACATTATTCTTTAATTCAATAATCTCTGCTTCTTCAAAACGTATAGAATCTTGGTCTGACCCTATATCTTGATAATAATAAAGTATCTGCCCATGTTCGTTTCTTTGAACAAACATGTTCTGACTAGAACGTAAAACTAAATTAGCTGAATCGTTCCATTTAGGAAATCCTCCAGTAAACTCTAAATACCCTGTTCCAAATATACGGGCATTCCTTAACCATGTGTAGAGAGTTTGTTTTATATTAATATCTTTAAACATTCCCTCAATCTGTTCTCTTAAACTTTCATCATCAGTTACTATATCATAACCATCTTTGATAGCATAGAAACATGGTAAATCGATAAGTGTTCTTATTATAGGGTCTGAAAGATATATATTCATATAGGTTCTAGGCTTACCTAAATGCTCTTCATAATATTTCATTCCCCCACTAAATTGATTAGCGAGTTTTAACCTTCTTATAACCCCTTCACCGAAGTTGCGTGGTTCATCTTCTTTGACTGGCGGATTACGTCCAATGGACGCAAACCTACGTCTGACATTATCTATAAATGACATGGCTATCTATGTTATAATAATATATAGTATATAAAGCTTTTGTCATAATCTTATGGGTCCGTGCTTATTTAATTGAACTTTTCGCTGTCTTGTAGTAAAAAGTGAGCCCTGCGAGTAATTTCCTCGTTTTTCATATGTGGTATGTTTAGAAGCCTTAGAATTAGTACTTCCAAAGGTTCCAGAGCCGGGTAACATAGTCAATGCAGCATGTATACCTATTACAGAACTATCACAATAATCGTCATGTTTTCCTTCGGGTGCTGCTATACGTTCTGTCTTATTGGCTGCATCCATTACATATTCTAATTCAATATGTTCTCTCAACCATTTATTAATTACTTTAGCATATTGTGGTGGTTGTAGTTCAGGGTTGGGTATATGTATTACTCCTTGTTGTACAAAGGATACATAATCTCTATATACTTGTGTCTTTGTCCCTCTTGGTCCTCCTGTAAATATGAAAGGTACAAAATGTATCTGAGGGGAAGTACTAATACAGGCTACTCTTAAATCTTGTTCAATAGCTCCACCTATACCAGTAGCATCTATTATAAGTTTATCAGCTCTCATTTTAGTAGCTATATCCATTATTCGTTTTCTTTGATAAGGTATATCATGTCCTCCACTTCGTGGATTGATTTCTTCTAGATATGCTAATTTAGCTATATTACCTTTTTCATCCTTTTCTACAGACCATGCAGATATAACTGTAGAATTAACTGATTTACCAATATCCACTCCTATCACTACTTGAGGAGGTATATCTATCCCTGCTTCTACTTCTTCGCGCGTTAATATCTTATAATCAGAAAAACAATCCTTTAGACGCTCTGAATTAAAGATTTGAGATACACTCTCTACAAATTCACACTCGTATTCTGTTCTCCAGTATATTGAGTCTTCTCCCCACTCCATCATCTTTTCTAACATTTCTTCTTCATTGTAAGGAGCAGAATAAGCATCTCCGGGTTGTATAGCATCTCTCCATGTGTATACTAATCTTTTAAATGTTGGAGCATAAGCATCATCATACAAATAACGCCACATATGGTTCTCTTTAGATTTAGGTGTACCTAAGTTAATAAAAGGGGCTTTATTAGAAACTACTGCAGGTTCTACATTATCCACGAATAATTTATCGTCGATGAGAGGGGACTCATCAACAATACAGAATGTAGGGTGTTGTCCACGTATCGCTTGCCCTTGATTACTTGGCGCTAATGGAGCTCTACGCAACATTGTGCCCCCCTTCATGCGTATATGGGGCTTATTGTGAAATTTATAATTATCTACTAAGCTATCTAAGAACTTATTATCCTTAAAGTTTCTATATACATATCCAAAGATTAATGAAGCTTGGTCTTCACTTGGTGCTAAAATAAAAATTAAATCTCTAAATCTATTAAAGAACATATAAACTGTAGCTGCTATAGCTAAAGCATAAGACTTACCACTACCACGAGGGGCAAGAATAGCTAACTTACGTTGTTTACCATTCTTAGGGTGAGTCAAAGAGTGTACTATAATATTTTCTTGTAGAGGTCTTAAACGTAAAGGTCTTTGTTTCTGGTCTACAAGATAGGCATCACAAAAAGCACGTACCAAACGTAACATTTTGTCCTTGTCATGTCTACACTTATCGAATATATTCTCTAAACCTCTTGAATCATAGACGTTTTTACCCGTCAGTGATAGTTTCAGGTTCTTCGTTTCCTTTTTTATCGCTGTCATCTGTTAAATCCTCTAAAAAGCTAGCAAACCCTTCTGTCTTTGTTTCTGTGACTGAAGGTATCTCTATATTAAGAGCTCTAAACTCAGTATGTATATCTCTTATTATTTGGTTTCTTTCTCGCAACAACTCTCTTCGCAAGGTGACATCCCGAAGATTTTCAATAATATCTTTCCACAGTATGTCTTCAAGCATAAGATTGCGAGCCAGCAAGCGTACAAGTTCTTTATGACGTTCATATTCTCCTTCTCCTACCCGCTGGCGTAACCGCTGCTCGTATTCAACCTCGTTCAAAGTGATTTGCCTTCGTCAAGTGATGATTTGACCTTAGATTTAACCAAAGCGGCTAATTCGTCATCTTTCTCATCCCATGCGGTGACCAATACATTTCGAACCAAAGAGTCCTTTACGTGCTTCTGAGCTGCTTCATCCAGCTTCTCGAATGCTTTCATCTGAACTTTAGTTAGATTCTTGTCTAATAAAGACATTACTTCTGCTTCATTGTTCTTTAAATACTTAAAGACTAATGCTTTGACTGCTGGTACGGTATAAGCTGCGTAAGCACCTAAACCAATTACTAGAGCGGCTAATAGCATAAGCACTGGGTCATCCATTAGGCTATCTAAAAGCCCTGATTCTTCTACACTCTCGATAATTGCAGAGATGTTACCATCACCTGCGGTCTCGTTTGTCTCTACGACAGTTGAGTTATCATTTGTTTCATTTGTTGTGTTATTTGACATAGTTTTCTCCATGTTGGGTCTCTCACGTTGGCACTTGCGTAAAGTATCCTGTGGAGCCTTGGCCCTTTTTGTGAGAGTCCTATACATAGTAGGAACTCCTACTATATAAAGATTACTTCTATGCCCCTTTTTGACTATTGGTAGGTAGCTTCTTTACTCGTTCTGTATAAGCTATATTAGGGAAATGTCGTGCATAGTTATCAGGGTCTTCATCTAATTCTCCACTACCATCATCCTTAAAAATTTTTAATTTTTTATCTGCCATAATTATTCCTCCAGTTTGGGTTTCTTACAAGTACACACTAAAACATCTTCATCATATTGTTTTTTATGAGCTTTAATACGTTCAGGTGTCCATACCTCTAATCCACATTTACTACAGTTGTTTGCCATATTAATCACACACACACATGCCCAATTTAAGACAAGGTGTGTCTTCATGGTTATTCTTACATTTAAGTTCCACAGGAACTTCTTCTTGTTTTTCTTTCTTCGCTTTCTTAGCCATCTATTCTTCCTCTGTTTTTCTAGCTATTTCTATTTGACTGTTCTGTTGAGCAGTCCATAGTTCTAACACCTTATAGATAATAACTAAGGCTGGTGAACCTATGATAAGTAATACTGATTTATAAGATTCTATATCTGCTACTATAGCTTCATCTCTGAAAGCCATAACTACTAAAAATATAGATAATCCTACCCAAGCCATAACCACTGGCGCAGCGACCATAGCCATCATAAAGTTAGCAAAATTACCATTAGGGTTCATTGCGTCCTTATCTTCTTTCTTCATATTCTTCACCTATTGCTTCTAACAATTTTTTATATCTATTCATATTTATATCTCCACTCTTATTCTTGGGATATTGAACTGTTGTTGAAATATATATTCTTCATCTATCTCGTCCCATACGAGTAATGCTACCCACATAGCCCATTCACCTTCTGTTTCATTAAGTTCTTCAAAAGTAAAATTGAACCAATGGTTATCCCAATCTTCACCATTAATAGTTAAATGTGTATCTGACCAATTATAATCACCAGATTCTTCATGCCATACATCTACATAAACTAAAGCAGATGCACTATAATCACTACATTCAGCATCTATATCTGTTAATACAGATATACCTTCTGCATCTGGGTCTACCCAGAAGACAGACATGTTATCTGTTTCTTCGTTATGCCAACCGGGATAAAAATGTACTGATGTAGAATTACATTCAGGTTCTTCATACTCCTCTTCGTAATCGCATGTGCCATCATCTTCAGTGGCTTTATCATCATAATTATTAGCATCTATATCCATGCAACCATAAATAGCAGCTGTTTCATTTGCGCTACCATTACCATCGTTTAAAACTACACAACGACCATCATCATGTGTAGCTTGGTCATCATAATTTTCAGCTTCAGGATTAGTACATCCATAAATAATAACTAAGAAATTACAACTCCCATCGTCAAAAGTAGCTTGAGGATTATAATTAGTAGCGTCGTGTTGTAGACAGCCCCCGATGGGACCAATATCTTCTTCACCATTAAAATAATCATGGATAATAGACATGTTGGCCCCCCCACTCAGAAGCGCTAATAACACCACAGTAATTATGGTTCCTATCTTTCTACCTACTTGGGTTTCCCCAATCTTATCAGCAGCCTTACCGATAGTCTCAAATAGTTTTTCTTCCTCTTCATCAGAAGGTTTTCTTGGACCCTTGATTCCTAAAATCTCTCGTTCTTCTTCAGAGATTACGGAAATAGCTCCATAATCATCGCGCGCCATGTATTCTTTTACATGACGCTTGTATTTAAAGATTACCCCTAATCGAACTCAGGAAAGTGCGTTTGGGCATCAAGCTCTATTTGGCCTTTGAACTTTGCATCCACGTCAGAATAGTTCTCTTTCTTTCTTTTGGAATATTTAGGTTTCCACTTAGGAAGCTCTACTACGCATGGTCCTCCATTGCCTTTATAAAACGAACACCACTTACATAGATTCTGAGGTATCTGCTCATATTTCTCTTCATGCTCCTCACGTTCCTTAATACAGTCATGCACAAATTTAATCAAGTCTCGGGCTTCATCGAGCTCGCTCTGTCCAATCTTCACAAAAAAGGTATCATCAAAGCGTAGGTAATTAACGCCTACAAAATTAGGCATCTCACCCATCTCTAATGTATACAAAAATGCATAGATAATCAACTGGCGATAATATTCCTCTGGTAAATAGGGCCCATAGCGCTTTGAAGTCTTATAGTCCAGCAACGTAGTGCCACCATCGAAATCATTGCATACAACATCAATCACCCCGACTATTGCATAGTCTTTAGATTTAACCCACTTCTCAGCATACTTAGGAGCTACAGCATTCCATGCCTGATACTTGTTCTTAAATATCTTCCACTCCACCATCTCGCCTAATTTTTTGTTAACACTACTAACAAAATTCTGCAACAGTTTCTCTGTTTCGATATACATTGCATCCATCTCTTCATCAGTATGTACGTCCCATAACCACTTATGTTTGGCTATCTTTTCTTCCCAACCCTTTTCGAATTGGTCTTGTACCCACATAGCTGGTGCTCCTTTCTCCCATTGGGGTAGAGACCTAAACTTTCTTTTGAATAAGTCTTCAAGTACTCTATGTACTAAGGTACCACGAAATAGATGTATAGTCTTCTTCTGAGGTAACTTAGCTATGTAGTTGTAATAGAATTCACGAGGACACTTTTTGTATGTGTTAATCTTAGAAGGACTGAGCCTCATATGACTGGGTTCCCATTCATCTACCATGGAAATCCTCCTACAAGTTTCTTATTAATAAATATTATATCTTCCTGAACGGGGTGTGGTTTTCCTAAAACCTCTAATTGACTGAACCCCAGTTCATCCATAAAGGATAATACATCATCCTTCAATGGTGCACCTGTGTTATATTCTTCAAGTGATACTTCTAATATAATATATTTAGCACGTTGACATAGTTCCTTTCCACCTTTCATTATATCTACTTCTGAACCTTGAGTATCTATCTTTATCAAATCGAATACTGCATAGGGTTCGAATATTTTATCTAAGGTAGACATTTGTTTCTTCTCTACTATTAGGTTATCGCCACTATAGTGTTCGGTGTTCTCTCTGTATATGGAATGACCACTACAGTACTTATCTTCTTTAGTCGTGTAGAAGTCTACTTCCTTTTCTTCGTCACCTAGAAGTTGAATAGTGTATTTACCATTCTCTATCGCTTTAAGCATATCCAGAACATTCTCATTTGCGTCAATCATGTATATGTGCGCTTCAGGCCATACGCCTTTAGCAAGCGTATGGAACCAACCAAAGTGGGCCCCTATATCTAAGATAGTTCTAGGTTGAATATCTTTAATCTTAATTAAATCCATGTTTAATTGTCTAGAATATAATCATCACTAGGCAACGTAACAGAGTATTCAGCTCTATTCAGCTTTGCATTACGTTTCTCAGGTAGCTTCATTTCTTTCTTCAACGCACATTCGAGGTGCATATCGTGGGCTGCTAGATAGTCATAGTCAACCATGGAGGTATCCTTACCACAATCCTGACAAGTCCAATACTTATCATATTCTGCAGAACCTTGGTTGATAGCTATCTTTAACAGAATAAGGTATCCAATTAGGTCACTGAGCGTATCTTCGCTCCCCTTACTGTCCCAACCGAGCTGTTCGATTCTACTAAGCTTGTCATCTATTCTAACAAGGAGTTGCTCAATGGAGCTTGCTGCGCTGAAGATGCGTTTAGGTGATGTTGCTGAATCATTGTATTTCAGATTCTTTTGGATAAGCATATCGCGTATCCCATCACACATCCACTTGATGTCATTTTGAGTTTTTTTCGACATAGTTTTTTCACTAATACCTTTAGGGCCTTGGCCTATATAAAAGTATTGTAAACACTCATATCATAATTCTTCATGGAGACACTATGCTATCTCTATATATATCTTAATATAGCTATTGGATTCAAAATTTCAGCCGATTTGTTTTTACCCCTACCCTGCCGTCTGTCCCCCACCCCGCTCACTTGTTTTAGACGGGGGGGGTTCTGAAAATGATGAGCGGAACGTATACCGCACTATATAAGGAAAGAGGAGCTTTATATACTATTTAGAACCAAAGCTTTATATACTTTCTCGTTACAGTTATGATAGAGGTAAAATAATGTATGAAACCGTAAATGATTTAATCAGATTGGGCATGGAAGAGTCAGACATAATAATGTGTGAACTCTGTAACGATGCCGTCGCATGTCACGAGGCCCGAAACTATGAAGTGTGCTCCGACTGCTTCCATGAATTGGGGGTGTAAATATGATGACACGTAAACACTTTAAAGAGTTGGCCCGTATCTTAAGGGATACCGACACAGCAACCTTAAACCCTGTTCTTATTCGGGAAATGGCAAACTTTTGTTATAATGAAAACCCCCGCTTTGACAGAGCCCGCTTTTATGATGCGTGTGGTATAGACCTATAAGGTCGCCCCCACACATAGGCCCCCCCCTTATATGAGGGGGTGCTAGCTCTTTTTGCTAGCGCCACACCAAAAAGGGTGAGCGGGACGTATATGCCCCTATATATACCCCCTCGACCCTTATATACTAAAATGGCCCAAACCCTTATATACTCGCTCGCTATAAGTAATATAGAGGTAAAAGAATGAGTAAGAAATTAACATCAGTTCAGAAGCTTTGGCTTAAGATTGGTCGTATTCCAACGTCCACACGAAGAGCCAAATGGATGAAATAATCAGGATTATCAACACATAAGAACTGCTTCGATAAGGTCGCACCTTTTAAATCGTCGTTCCGCTTTGTGTAATAATATTCGATTAATACCCGAATTAAAATCGGGGGACGCTTGACAAGAATGGCGAAGCATAAAATATGGTCTCATGAACCACGCAGTTGAAAGTCTGTGGTTAATGCGAGGGGGTTCTCACGACCTCCATCCCCCAAACCCCACGCCCTAGCAAACTGCTAGCAAAATTTCTAAAAAAGGTGAGCGGAACCCAAAACGCAGTATATATACCCCCTCGATACTTATATACTAAAATGGCCGAAACCTTTAAATACTCTCTCGTTACAGTAACTATAGAGGTAAATATAAATGTATAAATACGAAATTAATAAAGTTGGCTTTATCCTTTGGGATAAGACTGTTATGTCTTTACATAACTTTTACGCAACCCTTATGGGTGCATCTATGGAAGGGACAAATTCCCTTTACTGTTTCACCGCAGTTTTTGATAATCTTCACGGTTACGGAACAAAGCACGGTGGAATTGATGACAAACAGGTTGATAATCTTATTGCATCATGTGACGCACGATTTATAAAATATCCATCAGTTCAAAAGAATGGATACTATATTAATCATGACAGGGATATAAACAGCCCAACATATAAAATAGAGGTGAAAGCATGAGTTCAAAGTCATGGCACAATCTCGAAAGAACGTTAACCCGTGCATCTGAAACAGGACACGACAGATATTACCGTGATGCTTATCACCAAATATTTGGTTTCTTAAGTGTTGTTTGCAGACAGGGAAATGGACCAAATCTTTACAGTCCTGAAATAAAAGAGTTATTTCGAACTATGGATAAAATGGATAAGAAAGCTCAAAAACTCCGTGACGAAAGATATAACAAAGTATTTGGGAAGGTATAAACATGTTTGAAATAATAATATTATTATATGTTTTGGCTGAACTATATACAGGTATGAGGGCGTTCGCATGATATTAAAAGAAGTTGGAACTGTTACTATGACAGCTGAAGCAATCGATAAGATAGAAGCCTTTATAAAGAAAGAAAAAGAAAAGATAGAGTCATGGGATGCAAAAGACTTTATCTTTCATGACACCGTAAGCGGTGATATGATGAGGGATGATTAAATCATGTTAAGAAGTGAAGTAATAACAGGTATTCAAGCCTTAAGATTTGAATTGGAAAATATAAAACAAAATGTTTTATCTCGAAAAGAATTAACTTTTGAAGATTGTGAATACTATGATGAAGTTTTGTCAGAAGCTCGTTTGGCAGTTTTGTTAAATGAGCAAAATGACCCACACTCTTAAATAAAACCTCAAGGGCGTCTTCCTTATCATGATAGGAATTCTTGCCCGACGGCCTGACGTGTGCCGAATGTATAAACACGTCACCTTAAAATTTGCTAGCCTATTTTATAGGCTTGGCTGTTTTTTTGTCGAGTCCTTCCTTCATGGCCCACATGGCTTCACCTTGTGGAGTCATAGATGAGAAAGGGTTTGTCCTCGGTCGGGACGGCTTACGGCGAATCCTTGAGGGATTCCTTCTTATGTTGTCAAAGCTCATATATTACCCATGACGAGGGAGCATATAAAGGTATCGCCTAGCATGAATTGCCTAGCAAAATCAGTTCGGGAAGAGCCCCTATATAAGGGGTTGGGCGTCCCACTTTAACTCTTCCCTCTTACGAAATTTTTTCATCTTAAGGGCGGGTCGTGTTTTCGGACAAACTGCGAACAGTCACGTGAGAAAAATAAACACCAAAACAGCGTTGTGAGAATTGTGAGAATTTGTTTCTTTACTGATGGAGGGAAACTGATTGCATTATTTCGAATATCTATTAAACTTTAAAAAAAGGCTGAGATTACTATTTAAGTTAACACCTTAATAAGGGAGTTTAAGTATTGAGGGATAGGTTCATTAATGTCGCATAGTTAAAACTATATTCTGTAATTCAAAGGCGGTTGATGTTTCACGACCCTATACTTATGCATAAAGTAATTATAAGGTGTGCGGGGGGAATCGCGGTTAACCCCCAAAAGAGAACCCAACACCGTGAGATGTTTTTCTCTTTACTTCTTATCATCCCCTCAGTCACTCGACCGTTGGGGCAGACTCGAATACTTTAACCCGTTGGGATGGGTTTATTCAGTCACGCACTTATTACGGGATATCTCCCATAAACGTAAATGGGGAAACTCTTTTACTCTCTTTCCCCTGTGAGCATTTCGCAAAAACTTTAACTCAAAGCGTTAATTTTGGCTTTCAATTCTGAAAGACTTATTTGACCGCTTTTAACGGCCTCAATAATACTCTCAGGATTTGCCTTAACTCGAAGCGTTGCTTTACGTCTGTCCGACTGTAATTCATGCACTCGAGTTGCGACCTTTGAAGATGTCTCTTCATCGGAAGCCAAAACATCACTTAAAGCTTTAAGCGTATCGAGTTTTGCACCTGCGGGAAGCCTCCCGTTTTTTGGTGCAACATATCCGATTAAAGCCATAAGATTTTTAACGATTCCCGAATCACGGGGTGCGCTTAAATAATCCATAGCTGTGCTTTTTTGCATTTCAGTTGTTGATGGCATTTTTACCTCCTTTTCTCTCTATCCTTACTCTATCGAGAGAGTATATAAAGCTTTGTGTCAAATCAGTATATAAAGCCCCTCGAAGTATATATACCCCTATATAGCTTCCGCTCACTGTTTTTCGATATAAACTTAAATTTGCTAGCAACTTGCTGGCGAACTATATAAACTCCCTCGAGCTTTATATAGCCCAATGTAATAGTATAACTCAACTCATTACATTAAGCTCAATTCAGCACGTGAGAAAGTCTGAATGGGGCTGTGAGAATATAAACCTTAACAGTATAAGCGATATAAAGCCCCGTGAGTGCGTGATAGAGCTTATAAAACTGTATACGTCTATGAGAAAATGATTAATAGAGCCTGAGCAGGGTTGGTTCGAAAGCTTTTTTGTTATATGTGTGCATGAAAAGAAGGTATAGTTAACAATAGTATTGTAATATTATGCTCTATTAAGAGCTATATAGGCTCTATTATGCATTATGGCTCTATTAAGCATCCTTATAGTATGTCTTTATTATGCTTTAATAGAGCTATATCTTAATATAGTATAATATATAGGAGAGGGGTGATATATAAAGTTACCCCCGAAAACTCATTACGAATCCATCCGATTGAGCGGGATTTAATATGCTTAAGATTGAGCACGAGGTTATACGTTTGCACCCCGAATTTCACCCCAACCTTTAAATACTCTGAAACTGTAAGTTAAACCTCGAAAGAGGTAAAATTATGAACCTGAATGAAGTGATGAAAGATATAGAGGAACTCAGTATTAAAGATATGAGGAACCTTATGTCAAGTATAAAAGAAAAGAATGTAAGACGCATAGATACGTCAATAAGACAAAGAAGAAATGGAAGAACAGAACTATACTTTAAATCTGTTCCTGCCTTAACAACGTCTTGGGACTTCAACAAACATAGTGACCACGCAGAATGTATACGTGAACAAGTCCTATCGGGAGTTGACTTATGAAGTGCTTACGTTGTGGTATGGATTATATAGGTATGAAGAAAACCAATAAGTATAACTGTCCTCATTGTGGTGAAGCATGAATAAAGATATAGAACCTATACGCATAGATGAAATGGGTATAGAAGTATGCATAGTATGTGATTGTGCGATAGAGCATAACAAATGTCTATGTGATATGAGAGGATGGTAATGCAAAAGATAAGCAGTTATAGAGTTATATTCTATGATATGGATGATAATGAAATAGAGATAGATGAGACTTACATGAGTCAAGCATATAGTGAATTAGACCAAGCGATATATGAATGGGAAAATGAAGAGCATGACTGAAGCAGAAATAGAGATAGAAGATATAAAGAATCTATTAAGAGGAAAGGCTCAACAACCTATCCTTTATGTTAAGAGTATAAATGACCCATCATATAAGACTATGAGAGATATGGCAAAACAAATATACCCTGATACTGAGGATAGTGTGTGGAGTATAAGTGTGGCTATGAGAAAGATGTTCGATACATTGAGACATATGGAAGAGAACGATTATAATAAAGTAATAAACACTATAAAGAAGTATGAAGTAAAAGGCACACAGGGAGGTATAAGTGGACATAAGACATATGGTTACGATATCTCACGTGTGGATAGGAAACTCATAAGACGTAAAAGAGGAAATTAATGTATACGTATAAGTTTAAAAGTATAAAGGATGCAGAAGAATCAGTTGGAGGACTCTCTTCACCGAGTAAGATGCCCTCATACTGTTGGAGTATAAGTGCAAAGAGATGTAAAGTGGGTGCGAAGTTAACTGAGAAAAAGGGGTCCGTATGTTCCGGATGTTATGCTCTTAAGAATATGTATATGTTCCCTCAAACACAGAACGCACTTGAGAATAGATATAACAAATGGAATGATAATAGAGATAGATTTAAAGACGCTATGATATACCTGATGAACAATAAGAAACGTATAGTTGACACAGGTGTGTTTAGATGGTTTGATTCGGGAGATATACAGGGGATAGAGATGCTCAGTGATATTAATGATATAGCATGGGCGTCACCCTATGTTAATTTTTGGCTCCCGACAAAGGAATATGGGGTTATACATAAGTTTAAGAAGTTGGGTATATCACAGGCACCCAACCTGACTATACGCATATCAAGTGCGTTTGTAAATGAGTCATCAAATGTATTTGGGACAGATGAGTCAACGAGACACAAACATTATTCGAGTGTGTATGATAAAGATAACTTAATACATACTCAAGGATATGTATGTCCCTCCTCGAAGCAGGATAATGAATGTAAGGAATGTCGTGCATGTTGGAATAGTGATATAGAAGAGGTGACGTATATTGCACATTGATGATAAGATATGGACAACACTATTCATGTTATTAATAAATGATGAATTAAACAAATTAAAGGATGATAAAATAGAGATAAGGCCCGAAGAGGTTGATATCGCTGAGAAAATGGGTAACGAGGTGAGAAAATATGATTAAAAGTATAGAACATGCACAGATAGAACAAATAACCAATGAGATACACCAATTAAAGGGATGGGCAGTAGACGCAAGGCGTAGAGATGATGATGAAGCTGAGAAACTGTATACTGCTAAGATTATAGATAGAGAAGTTAAGTTAAAGGAACTAAAAGATAAAGTTCTTACTAAAGAGGTAAAAATGGAAACAGAAAAGACCGATGAATATAGAGATGACGCAGGAGGACATCCTGAGTCAGAGATAGAGGAACCAACCCCCGATGATGGGTTGAAAGGATTAGAAGCTATCTTTGGTGGAGAGAAGTATAGTGGCCGTAAAATGGATGAGACTGATGACCCTCCACATGATGCATATAGTGTTCGAAGAGACTATAGAGAGTTGTTTGGTAAGGATGAGTCCTTAGAAACAAGGCTTGGATTAAGTGATTGGGATGATATGGCTGACATTATGAATGAGATGGGTGAATATATCCCTGAAGAAGAACCTAAGCCTATCATAGATGATAGTGTTATAGGTAAACTTAAAGCAAGTGTTAATGTTCCTGAAGAATTTAAATTCGCAGATGATATGACCTTTTACACTATGCTTAGGAATATATTTAGGAATAAGTATATACTTGTAACAGGGCCATCTGGATGTGGTAAGAGTAGTTTAGGTAAGATACTCGCAAGTATAACCAATAAACCATTTAGTCAGTTTAACTTTGGTGATACTATGAATCCAGCCGCAAAGTTGCTTGGAGACACTAAGTATAACAAAGATGATGGAACATGGTTTGCTCCCTCACGCTTCGTATCAGCATTACAAGACACTAATGGTGCATTTATAATGCTTGATGAGGTAACGAGAGATAGAACAGGTGACTTAGGTAATATACTTATGCCTGTGTTAGATGGTCAAAGGTATTTAGCCTTAGACGAAAGTGATGACGCAGACATAGTAAAGTTAGATTCTAATGTATTCTTCTTTGCCACTGCAAACATAGGTCGTGAATATTTAGGTGCGGCTAATGATTTAGATAGGGCATGGAAGGATAGATTCACCGGAGGTATATATGAATTGGATTATCTACCACAGAAAAAGGAACAAGAGTTAATACAACTGCGTGTTCCTAATGTAAGTGAGGATGATGCAAGGCGTATAACTGAGTTTGCACAAAAGATTAGAGATTTATACAAGGCTGAAGAGTTAAATATAGCTATCTCTACCCGTATGTGTCTAACAACAGCTGAGTTAGTAGTAGATGGTATGAAGTTATTGGATGCTTTAAAGCATACTGTTCTACCATTTTATCCTATCACAGCAGGTGATGACACTGAACGTGTTAAGGTAATTCAAGCTATACAGTCTATGGGTGAATAATGGTGCGTAGAGTAAGACCAAAGAAACATATGTATTGGCATAATGCCGCTAAGTTACTGTTAGAACATGGTATGTTACCGACTAACGTAGCTAAGGCAATTCAATATGCGTTTCCTCATACTGATGTGACAGGTAGACATGTTGGTGCATACAAGCGTAGGTTAATTAATGACTCTATGCTTACCAAAGATATACCTAAAACAATAGATATGCAGGATGCGTATAGTATGGTTGAAGGAATTATAAGCGATGACGATAGATTCGTCTATCAGTGTGTTGTTGGTTCAGCTAAAAGCACACTGAAATGTTTTGAGTATAAACTCACACAAGAGGCAAAGGAGCCTAAAGAGGATGTTGATGAATGGTTGGAGAATATAGTAGCGTAGACGATTATTATGAAGTAGCCGATGATGACTACTGTTATGATTGTGCTAAGTGGATTGAAGCAGATGACAATGATTGTTGTCCTATCTGTGAAACTGCATTAGACTACTCAGATAGATTTGCTACTTCTGATACGGCTAAAGTGGCTATATCAGATGCACCAAAGGTAAACACCTACACAGGAGACATATGGAACCGAAGTAGTGGTTACACTTGGGGTGGTGGTAGTTGGTGGAACAGAGGTTCTACCTCTGGAGGAACAATGGGAAGTATGTGGGGTGGTTTTCAGAGTAACGATACTAATGATGCTGCTCGTATGCTTAAACATAAGAGACATTTAGATTCTCTTTGTAAAGTAGTAGACCCTACTGTCCAACATAGTTTAGATTGGGCGAGTGGTGACACTTCATACTCAGTGATAGATAAAGGTATTATCAAGATAAATGGAAAATTATTAAAAGATGATGAGGATAACTTAGATATAACAGCAGGAATTGCTATACATGAAAAGTTACATCTTATTCATACTAAGCCATTACTGAAATGGGAAGAGAAGTTTAGAAGAGATGAAGCTTTGGATGGTTATGAGAAGCAGTTGTTACACTCTATCTGTAATTCAGTTGAAGATGAGTATATAGAGAAACAATTAGCGAAGGATAATGCAGGTTTTGTAACATATATTAATGAAACAAAACAATACTTCTTTGAAAAGAAGTTAAAAGATGGGTTGTTAGAGCAACATGATAATGCGTTTATGGATATAATGAATACTTTATTAGCGTTTATACGTTGGCCATCACAGATAGATGGTGAAAGACGTAAGAGACACGCTAAACATCTACGCTTCTTTGCTCGAGCATTAAAAGATGGACTTGATAGTAGAGAAAATACTCAAAGGTCTATCAAAGCAATCTTTGATTATTTAAGAGAAGTAGCTAAGCGTATGGCCAAAGAAGGTGATTCTACTTCTGAAGATATAGAGAAGGAGATGGCAAAGCTCAAAGAAGATATGGGTGGAGCTGATGAGATGTCTAAAGAAGAATGGGACAAGGTAAGAGATGCAGTTGAAAGAAGTATAAAGCGTAAAGATGAACGTATGAGTCCTGTTACAAAGATGTTAAAGGGTATGTTGGATGAGTTAGATAAGTTACAGGAAGCAGTAGACTACTCAAAGGTAGGTGATAGAGACGAACTATCTGAAGAACTCATGAAAGAGATGAAAGAATTAGAAGAGAGTGACTATACTGAGGGTGAATTGAAAGATATAGCCCTTATACCTAATGGCCAAAAGAAAATAACATGGCGTAAGGCAATAGCTGAAGAGTATGAAAGGAATAGATATGCACGAGAGCTTAAGGATGTGAGTAAGGCTGTGTCAAGTTTAAAACGTAAGATAGATTTATATGGTAATACAGAGAAGTATACTATACGCAATCAAAAGCGTGGTAAGATAGATAAGCGTATGCTTCATAGAATACCAGCAGGTCGTATGGATTTATTTAAGAACACTATAGTTCAAGATGATAAACCATTAGATATATGTCTATTGGTAGATGAGTCAGGAAGTATGGGTAGTTATAAGATGGAATGTGCAAGAAAGAGTTGTATAGCTATGAAAGAAGCATTAATTGATAACCCAAAGTTAAACCTATGGGTGTTTGGTCATACTGCTGATGGTGAAGCAGGTTGGCATACTGATGAAGGTGCGACTAATATGACTGAGTATTGGGGACCAAATATGAAAGATAGACCTATGGCTCTGGGTTCTATGCGAGCCAGATATGAGAATAGAGATGGTAGTGCTATACTATGTTCAGCTATGAAAGTAAAGAAAGAGTCCGAGCAACCCTTATCTAATAAATTAATGATTATCTTTTCAGATGGACAACCAGCCGCATATAACTATGGAGGTTATAATGGTAGGAAGCATGTTAGTAAAGTTGTTAAACACTTAGAAGGACAAGGATGGTCTATAATACAAGTAGGTATAGAAGGAGCAAGAGAGTGGGAACAACAAGAGATGTTTACTAATTCTATTTTGGTTAACGATATAAATGAATTAGCCCCAAAGATAGGAAAGATAATTAGGAGAGTAATAAAAGTATGAATACAATAGATTGTAATACCTGTAAATGTAAGTTAGCATTTAACTATGTTAGATATAGAGACACCGCTGGTAATCCTTACTGTGCGGTATGTTATGTAAGAATAGGAGGAACCTTGTGAATGATGTTATAAGAGGCCCGCCCCATATGGGTGAAGCTGGTTGGTATATGCTACTTGCTTTCTTCATGATGTTATGGATGTGGATGTTTATAGGCTTTAGTTAAACGTGATAGGATAGGAGTGACAAATAACTTCTTTTGTTGTTATACTCATATTTTACCTCTCGTCATTCCTATCCCACGAAATGTGGTAGAGACCTGAATCATACGCCCAAAAGTCGCTGAGATACATAGTGATAACACAAGGCCACCCCGAACGTGCTTGCCACAAGTAGGATGAGTAGGACTAAACACTATGAGATAGGTATGGTATCAATATGGTGATACCTATAAGAGAACCAAGTAAAGGAGATTAGCTAATCATTATGCGTCTACCTTTACGTCAAGCGAGACCTATCAAAGCGTTTGCTGGTGAGGAGATATAGATATACGTTCGCAGTTATGGGAACACACATCTATACTTAGACCGAGAACGCAGGTATACCCCTGTAAATCTATCGACGAAACATTACACCTTAGAGTGTCTGGAATAGTGATGAGTTTGGTTGGTATACTGTTATATAACTTGCTTATTGAAAAATATAAGTGGATAGATATATGTAATACTCAGTTTTGTTTTGGGAAAGTTCTCTCTCTACCACAACCTTTAAATAAAATGAAATATTATGATATTAGGAGAAAGAAAAATGAAAATACAAGAGTATCAAGAAATAAAGAATAAAGAGATAGAAGAATTAAAAGATTATATCGCTGAGATATGTGATATAATACATATGGAGTTACCACTCAGATATCAAGACAAATGGGTTGAAGTGATGACTGAGAAAGGACTTTATACACCTCATGTGGATGAGGAGGAGGAATAATGATAAGAGAACTAATAGTATGGTTAGATAAACGCTTAGGGCGTAGCAAGAAAAAGATAATACTTAGACCGAGGAATTATGGTAACAACGAAAACTGAAGCAATACATATAATGCACTTACTGTTGCAGTATATGACACCACGTGTGGCTTCTATGTTTATATCAGACTTGGACTTTGAAGTAGCAGAGACCACTGAGAACGAATCGTTGAGAGATAGTATAAAGATGGTAAGAAAATATCTAATGGATAAATATTAATGATATATCTCCACGACCCCCACACTGAATATACTGACGAACAGTTAAGAGAGATGTGCTGGGAAGGTAATTGTGGTGGGAAAGAACACTGTAAGTATTGTAAAGTATGTTGCCGGAACGGATGCGAGAAGTGTGAAGAATGATAGATAGACCTAAGTTTAAAGAGATAGCTTATGAGATGGGTCATACTACTATACCTAAGAAATATGACATATGTCAATTTAAGATGGATGGTATATGGGGATGTTTAACTATCAAAGATGGTCAAGTAACTATCTATTCCAGAACAAACACTATAAAGTATGAAGAACCTTTCCCTGACCCTAATGTAGATATAGTATTGTTGGGAGAATATATGAAAGGGTCTCATTGGGGACATAAGATGAAGATAGATGGGAGATTCTATGCGTTTGATTGTGTAGAACTACATGGTTTCGATGTGTCACAGACTGCATATAAAGATAGATTCAATACATGTAAACAAGAATTAGAATATATAATGATGCATATTGATTGGATAGAACCTATGGAAGTTTATGATGTTGACGTTTGGAGAGAACTATGGCATCACTATGTTGATGGTGAGGGTTTTGAAGGATTGGTCTTTAAAGATAGTAACTCAACATACAATGAGAAGGGTGCATGGGCACGGATGAAGAATGTTGTTGAGATAGATTATATATGTGTAGGTTTTAGACCAGCAGATAAAGGAACTAAGTATGAAGGTCAAGTTGGTGCAGTCATAGGCACACTGATAGACAAGGATGTTCTTGTTACATGTAGTGGTTTGAGTGAAGATATGAGAACAGCCTTTACTAAATATCCCGAGAGATATATAGGACAGGTATTCAAAGCTAAGGGTAATAATTGGTATCCTACAGGAGCACTGAGACATCCTATGTTTAGACATTGGCGTGATGATAAGTATCCTGAAGAATGCACGTATGAACAAATACCTGAGAGTATCAGATGCATATAGATAAATATTGTAGAATATGTGGTAAACGTATATCACTAGCTGAACAAGACTTATATGGAGGAACTTGTAACACCTGTGCTATATGGAGGTTTTAGGCTCTATTCAGCAAAGCTTTATATATCTCCCTATACTAATATCTATTAAGCATTATGTTTATTATACATTTGCTTAATGGAGCTACGAATGGGAAAGAAAGCAAAAGATACAGGAAAGAACTTTGAGAATGAAGTGCGTAGGAGCCTTCGTTCATCGAAACATATATGGTGGTTTAGGATACAAGATACTAATGACATTAATAGATTCGTTAAAGTTGCAGTTGCAGAGAAACAACCAGCAGACTTTTTCGCAGTATATAGAGGCAGACCTATAATGTTAGAAGCTAAGACGAGTAGGAACCTTACATCATTCCCCTTATATTATGGGAGTGGTAGGTCTATCGCTAAGCATCAGATAACAGAAGGTGCACAATTAGTAAGGAAGGGTGGAATATCTCTTATACTAATAAGGAGAGAAGAGTTTAGAAATAAGAGAACTTATGCTATTACGCCTAATCAGGCACAATACTTATATAGTAAGAAGTTCGGAAAGAAATCAGTGAAATGGGAATGGTTTGACAAACATGCACATAAAGTGCAACGGATAGCCGCACCACTGAGATGGAACTTACAACAATTATTTGAACAAGTTATATGATTAAACCACTAAGTAGGGAGTTCCTGTTGGAACGTGGTAAGTGTTGTCACAAAGGATGTGCAAACTGTCCCTACGAACACAACGGGAGTATGAGGAGTTGTCCTCATTGTATAAAATATGAAGAAAAAAAGAGCAACTAAAGAGCCATATGAGGGATATACCCTTCCACCTAGTGCAGAAAAGGGTGGACAGTTTATAGACTTTAACGAACCATATAAGAGTAAGGTTCCTATCAAAAGAATTGTAAAGAGGAAGCGATGACCCTAACAGAGTGGTTATTATTCGTTGCAGTGATAGATGGGCCAGTGATAGGACTCATTTGGTTTATATGGAAAAGATTAAAAATGAGATTAAAAAATGAGTGAATTAGACTTTGATAAAAATAGATTAGAGTGTATATATTGTAAGATGGTCGCTATACATAGTAAAAGCTTTAAGACATATGTATGTGATGACTGTTATGAGAAGAACCAAAAGATGAAGAGTCATGGTGAGATATATTCGGAGATGACATTTGATGAGTAGAGAACAAGCAGAAGCACTCTTTATTATAATATATACATCATTAATAGTAGGTAACTACATAAGAATAATAATATGAGCACCCAACCCCAATACTATAAAGCTTTATGGCATAACTGTAATAGGTGTAGAATTCACTATATGAGTGAGCAACCACACTTAAGAGCATACTTATGTGATGAGTGTTGGAGAGCTATACCTCATTTTAAGGTAGAAAAACAACCTCAGAAGAAACCAATAAAGAAGAAAGGTATAAGTATTAAGACATTAACTTTATATATTATAGCTGATGTATTATGTTTAGGAGTAATCGCATATTATTTGTGGTTTAAATAGAAATATGGTAGAAAATAGATGTTTTAGATGTGAGGGTAGGGCGTTCTTTGTAGATATAGATGGAAGTAGGAGATGTGTAATATGCACACCATTCAAGAAAGAGTAATAGAAGCACTGAAGAGTGTATATGACCCTGAGATACCTGTAGATGTATATGAATTAGGATTGATATATTCTATAGATATAGGTTATAGTAAAGTAGATATAGATATGACACTAACAACAGCTAATTGCCCTGTAGCAGTAGAGCTACCTGTATGGGTTAGAGATGCTGTATTAAAGGTAGAAGGAATAAAAGAATGTAATGTAAATATGACTATGGAACCCGCATGGGGTCCACATCTCATGTCTGAGATGGGTCAAATGATATTAAATATGGAGGGGGTTCATCTCCCAGACCATGTTGTAAAGGAAACGTTTGAAGTATGAATAGAATAGATATAATAATAGCATTATGTAGGAAGAAATATAAGAAAAAACCTACTGCTCAACAAATTTTGAAAGTGATATATGAGTATAGTCTTAACTCATATACTAGTGATGGAAAGATAAGACAAAAAAATGCAATGATAGAGGCAATGAGGAAAGCTTTAAATACCCTCACGCCTTCTGAGATTCACAGGAAGTGATTAAATATGTCAAAAAGAACAGAAGTATTTGATATGGTTTACAAGGCGGCTGAACACTATCAGTCCACAGGAAACCACAAGCAAGTAAGCTTTAGGTATAACCCTGAAGTAAGAACAGAGTTCGGCTTCTCTTCATGGAAACATGATAGAGATAGTGACTCAGTTAGAAAAATCCTAGTAGAGGATGTCAAAGTATCAAGCGAAGGCATGGTATATGCAGTTGGTGTAGACAACAGGTATAACCTTAAACAGTTTACTAACAAACACCCCCAGCATGTCCGAGCATATCGTATAGATAGGATGGTAATATAATGAAACAAGTAAGCACTATTAAGAAAGTAAGTGAATACAAATCAATTTATATTCCTGATGCAATATTGGAAGAGATGAAATTAGACTCTAACGATAATGTAGCATGGTTTGTAAATGATGATGGTCAATACTTTATTAAAAAGGTAGAGGTTAGTATCCTCGATTAGATATGGCTGAACTTCTTGAAGCATTCCTAGAAAAGTTGCTTGATGAAGGTTCAACCATAGATATAAAGTCTGAACTTTCAAGCGATGAGTTACTACATTGGGAAACATTAGTAAAGATATTCGATGAGATAGATATGGAAAAGATAGCTCTCTCAGTAGAAAAGATAAACCAACGATATAAACTTGAGCGATGGCAAGAGGTATCAGTATTAGCATATATAAAACTATTAGAGATAATGGTTAATCGTATGCAAGGGATACAAGGAGCTATGGCTCAATTAGATGAAGTTAAGGGTAAGAATCCTTATGATGGGAGTATGTTCGGGTGAGTTATTTGTTAAGTGACTATGAAGCTGGACTACTCGCTGGTCTAATGTTTGGGTTAGGTTTTGGTATGGTAGTAGGACATTACTTACTATGAGTAGATGGACAGCATTTGATAAGATATGGGCCAAAGGTAAGAATGGTAAGATGCGTATGCGTCTAATGGCTAAATGTGTTCAACGAGGACTAGAACCAACTGAAGAAAACTGTAGAGATTACTGGATGGGTTACATACGCTACTATAGAGATGCGTATACAAAACAAGAATACCATATCAATCCACGTAAACATAAGAATATTATGAAATCCTTAAAAAGGAATAGAACATATGACGGTAAAATACGACAAAAAGGAAAAGGAAAACCACCACATAAGATGGGCCGAAGATATAAATCTAAGAAACGCAAGGTATAGCGAAGATAGTAATTGGTTCCCTTTCGTTCAAAACGTGCAGGATATATTAGAACGCATTGATTATATGTCTCAACGGTTTGACGACTTAGAAAATAGAATAGGCGAAGTGGATGGAAAGATAAAGAACCTCAGAAAGATATTGATTAAACTGGAGGTTATAGATGACAGATTCATCTTCTAAAGAAGAACTCATGGGAGATATGGCGGCTGAATTAATGGCTGCTAAGATGGAATCAGCTCGCAAGGACACACAGATGACCCACGTGCTGAGAATAGGAACGTTCCACATGGAATTAGTCCCTGACGATGGTATAGATGTTAATGCCATCTTCCAAGAAACTTTAGACAAATTGATGAAGAAGTATGACAAAGACCTGTTGGCAATCAGTTTACAACAGATACAACAGGATAGTAAGCAAGTGCATTACGGATGAGACAACTTAAGTCAGGTGGTGTATTAGGTAAGTGTAACATATGTTTACACATTATACGCAATAATGATGGTTGGGTAAATACCACAGCGTGTCAAACCATGAGTGGTAAGATGCTTTGTGGTAGTTGCCTCGTTGAAGTTGCCCCTGCTACACCACTAGCTGAAAAGAAATACTCTGAGTATTTAGAAGAAGTCAATACAGATGTTAATGAACAGAAAAGAATCTTTGGTTGTTGGGTCAATCCTGCAACAGGAAAGATAGAACGAGACAAAGATAGGAAAGTTAAGCGTATAATTAAACGCAAAGCTTTAAATAAACCCACAACAGTGGGAGGTAAGTGATACAATGGCAGAACAGAAAAAAACTGAACTGGAATTAGTAGCCGGATTGTTCCGGAACAAAGATAAGAACGGAAACATATACTACACAGGCAAGAGTGAAGCTGGTGATGAATATGTTATGTTCAGAAATTCATATTGGAAGGAAGGTGAAAGTAAACCATACTTCCGTGTGATGAAACGAACAGATAAGAAAGCAGAAGTAATAGAGGATTAATCATGTTTGATAAAAGAGAACTTGATGACCTTATGGATGCTTGGATGGATATGATGACTCAACATTATAGTTGGCTCCCTGAAGCGCAGAACTTTAAAACTCCACGAAGAAACGTAGAGTGGGAAGACCGCAACGGAGAGATAGCTATAACTATGGATATGCCCGGAGTCGATAAGAATGATATAGAACTAAATGTTGATAAGCATAGTGTTTCCATATCTTCTACCACTGAGGGAAGAGAATATAATGTCTCTAAAAAGTTTGATAGAGAACTTAACCCTGATAAAGTAGTAGCCAAATTTAACAATGGTGTATTAGATGTCACCATACAAAAGGCAGTCGAAAGTAAAGGCAAACAAATAAAAATTAAATGAGTTATAGCGATTGGATACAATCACCCAAAAGCCAGAGAGTATGGTTAGTAGACTCTATGACGGCTCTATGCCAATTTGCTTTTATAGCCCCTATACATAGGGTAAAGCATTGGAATCAATCTACTCGTAAGAGAGTAAAGTGTTGGGCTAAAGAAGGTGACTGTGTATTTTGTAAGCAAGGTATACCTAAGATAAACGAATTTACCTATGGTATATATCATCCTCAAACAACCTATACAGGTGGAGGAGGTAGTGATATAAGTTATCTAACTGCAACCATAGCTACACATACACACTTCCAGAAAATTTTTACTGAGATAATAGAAAACGCAATGAATCCTACAGATATAGTTTTTGAAATTAAAAGAACTAAAATCAAAACTGCTCATGGTAGGGAAGTGAATGGATATAAATTAGACATAACAGAATTAGAACAGATAGTGGCAGAGAAGTTTAGACCTTCTCTATACAACAGTGACGAACAAGAGTATCACTGGGTCGTTCCTGAAGAGATAGTTGACTTCTTACGTGAGAAAGATGGAGAGCCTACTACTCTAATAGATTTATTTATATTACTCAAAGATAATTTTAGTGGTATGGATGATAAAGATTTAAAGTCCTATGCTATTAAATTGGTAAAAAATAACGTAATAACCCTCCGTAACGCAAGGGAGAAATGGATATGAAATATGAACTATATGATTTAACAAGATATTTCCATAATGTAAAGACTAAAGATGGCGCACTCAATCCTATCTTAGGAGAGGATGAGTTAGCTTTGACAGCGTGTCTGTCATATCTTCTCGAAGATACTAACTTCGTCATTAAGGCATACTCAGGCACAGGTAAGACTGTCATCATGGATGCTATATTTAATCTTTTACCTAATGAGTTTACTCATACTATGGAACATTTATCTGAGACAGCCGTATGGTATGAAGCAGATAATATTAATCGTTCACGTTTTGTAGCTATACCTGAAGCACAAAAACTACCTGAACCAGTAATGGAAGTAGTTAAGACGTGGGGTGATGGAAGAGCAGCCTTCAGAAAGAGAACAGACGTAACGATAGGAGCTACTGTAGAACAGACATTACATCCTAAGTATGTATTTATGTGTGTAGCAGTAGAGAACGCAAAGGGTTCTACCTATTTCGACGCTGAATTGGAACGACGTTGTATGATTATGCATACTAATCCTACTGTTAAACAGACAGAGAGAGTAGTTAAACATAAACTAATGGATGCAGCAGCACCTAAGAGTTTCTTAACTACTATGACCGATGAAGAGATAGAAGGTTTAGGTAAACATATATTAGATGCAGTCGTAGCAAGGGATGAGGAAGAAGCAATGTTGATGAGAAATCCATGTGCACCTTTCTTATTTGAAGCTATACCATCAGCGTTCCCTGTTTCTCGTTCTAAAGTTCAATACTTACTCAAACTTATTAACGCTGTGGCTAGGTTCTATCCTGATGAAATCTTACGGGTAGAAAAGGATGGTGTGAAATATGGTTTAGTTACACCTAAACATAATTGGCTCGGACTACGGATATATTTAAATTCATTCGTATCTGAGTGTCTTCACATGCCTAGTCATGGCACCGATATACTAAAGTTATTCCCTGATACAAGGTTAGATAGGTTTGGTTTCGCAGACAGTGATACTGTGAGAATGTCTACTAATGAGATAAAGAAAGCAGCTAAAGCAGCTGGTCTACCCTTTACAAAGATAGAACCTATACTTGGTGCACTATTAATGACAGGGTTCTTAGAGGTAGATGAAGATAAGGGAAAGAGGTTATACTATAAGAGTGCACTGATAGAAGAACCTGTAGCTAAGATAAAATGGAGTGATTTAATTGAAGAAACGAAAGAGTTTGTACGAGAAAAGTGGCCTGAAGTGGCTAGTGAATACAATGGGCGCTTTTGTAGCGGTATCCAGATTGTTGACCCGTTTAGCGGGGACAACTTTGAGCTGGGTGAGAGAGCAAAGACAGCGATAGATGTAGAGAGGGGAGAATACCCTCCTATATTTAAAAGCAAGAAGGACTATGATATAGCCCTGAAATTGGAACTACCTAGAGAAATGGCACAGTTCCTATTAAAAGCAGAAGGAGATTATGACACGAAAGAAATCATCGACATCAACGATTGGGGTAGGAAAGCTTAAACTTCCTACCAAGAATGAACAATTTGCAGTTGTAAGAGAAATGTCTGGAGGTTCACGTATGATAGCATTATGTGAAGATGGACACATGCGTATGGTACGTATACCGGGAAAATTTAAGAAGCGTATGTGGGTTCGTGCTAATGATTTAATTATCATTAAGCCATGGCCTGTCCAAGAAGATAGTAGAGCTGATATGGTTTATAGATATAAACCTGCTCAACGTAATAGAGTATTGCGTAGAGGTATAGTACCGGAGGAGTTAAACGTATGGCAGTAGAGATTAAACTACCACGTGTGAAATCACACGAACAGAGAAAGCAATGGATTGACTTGTTAGAAACAGTAGTGCAGTATCACTTAGATATGGCAGAGAACTTTAAGTTAGCAGAAGAAGACGCTGATATGCATAAGATACATACAGGTTGGGCGCAGTCTATCTTAGAAGCTATATGGTTAGTGCAGATGTGGGAAATAGATGGAGAAGCAGACTTAGAAGAGAACGAAGGCTTTGAAATGATATTACCTACTGATTTGGAGGAATGAAGTGGAAGTACCCCTTATTGCTACAGTCAATCATAGAACTATAGACCTTAGAGATGGTGCTCTCAAGGTCAAGATATATAGAAACAGCGAAACAGAAGCAGTTAAGAGTCCTTATAGACCTTACTATTATACTAATGATGGTGATGAGACATATAAACTCATTGCTTCTTCTGATGAAGTTGCTTTAACAAAGCACCATTATATCCCCGGCAAGGATATAATACCACCTAACGCCCTTTATGATGGTGGAAGAGAAACTATACTGGAGCGCCTTTGTATAGAACACCCAGACTTCTTTAGAGATTATCCTAATACGGATGATATCAAGACGATGGTGTTCGATATTGAGACGTATAGTGAAGATGGTTCTTTCCCGTTTGGGGAGTCATATCCTATTGTAGCCATAGGAATCATTACTTCCACCGGAGAGCGTAAGGTAATACATTGGAAAGATGGAGACGATAGAAATGTTCTTTTGGAGTTTGCTGATTTTGTTGATGACTTTGACCCTGATGTTATTGTGGGGTATAACCTTGTCGGTTATGATATTCCTCAAATCATGCATCGGGCGAATTTTCACGGTCTGAAGAAATATCGAGCAACATTAAACAGAGACAATTCTGATTGGGGTTGGGAACTTCCCAGAGACCAAAAGGAATTGAAGATGACCGTTGGTGGTCGTATTGTGTTAGACCTTTTGAGATGGACACGTTTGGATTATTCCCTTTCAGGAATACCACGTGGTTTAAAGTCTGTTTCAAAATCATTTGGCTTAGAAGCCATAGAGTTAAGTTTTGATGGTAAGTCTATATTAGACTACAGTCATGAAGAGATACATGATTATGTATTATCTGATGTTGATTGTACTATGTATTTATTTAATCATTACTTTCCACAGATACAGTATATAGCAGAGGTATTAGGAGTACCATTGGCAACATATGTCAATGCTCCATCAAGTTATATAACTAAAATTTTACAAGGTAGGAGCTTATTTGAGCAACGCATAGTAACGCTTGATAAGAATAAAGATAGACACCCAGAGATATATAGAGAAGATAGAGGGAACTATCAAGCTGCCCATATTCAGTTATATAGACCGGGATTCCATGCTAAGAATATAAAGGTAGACTTTAGTTCTTTCTATCCTTCTATAGCGATGGCGCTAAATTTAGGGCCAGATACTACAGAAATTGTGGGATATGATGACTATAGTGAAGAGTTAGAATTCAAAGAAAACATACTTTATGTACCTGATAACAAAGTGGGTAAAAGAATAATGGTTAAAATAGATAGCTCTCAGAAGAGCTGTCTATATAAAATGTGTGAAGAGTTTAAGGAAATGCGAAAGCCTTATAAACTTGGCTCAACGAAAGAAGATAAGAGCAAATCCAATGCTCTTAAAATAATGGTGAATACTTTCTATGGTGCAAACGCTAACCCTTATATTTCTTATGGTGACATGGCTGTTGGTCTTACTATCACAGCAGTGGCACGCTGGCTCCTTCTTTCGGCTGTCGATATTATCAATAGCAGATATGGAGAAGATAGTGTGGTATACGTTCATACTGACGGGATTAATACTAATGTGGATGTTGATGAGTCATGGTTAACAAAACGATTAAAAATATTACTTAAACATGTTATTCCTTTTAGTGAGCCTGAACATATTGCGATGGATAAAGACTACTTTAAAGAAGGTGTTTGGCTCCAGATAGGAAACTACGTTTTACGAAATGAGGATGGTTCCTTAACTAAACATGGTAGTACATTCAAAGCTACTAGTAGGTCTAAATTTTACCTTAAGGTATTAGATAAAATTATAGAACGTAGGATTGACAACACTGTTACTCAGTCATTTATAGATAGTTTGTATGATGTGTCTGCTTATGAATTAAGTGATTTCGTTATGCGTAGGTCAATGGGAAGAAAGAAGTCTGAATATAAATCCGAAACAGATTTAATTATGAATCTTATTAGACAGGGAGAAGCTATAGGTATAGAGGCTTCAGAAGGTACAACCTATTATTATATTAAAACCAATGAAGGATATAAACTAGAGTCTACAGTTTCTGATAACGAAGAAGTAGACATACGATACTATTGGGACATTATTAGTAACCTATTGGATAAGTTTACTTTGAGAGAATGGGTAAAGAAAAAACCCCCTATCACTGTGCTAGATAAGAAACAACAGAGCTTGGCGGAGTGGATATAGTGGGAAAAGCTTTATATACTATAACTGCTGAGTTTATAAGAAGGATGGCACGTAAGCCACTCCTTACAATGAATAAAGTGATAAAATGGATGAAAATGATTCGAAAAAGCTTGCTTCTTTTCTTAAGGAAGCAGAAGTCAAAATTGTTTGGCGTGAAGAGGACAAGACTAAAGTCGGTAGGGGAATGATTACAAATGATGATGAAAATTTTGTTTACCTCTCTGGTGAGAAAGGGACAGTTATCGTTAATAAGAGAGATATTATTGCCATCAAGCAATAGAGGTGAGAAATGAGAATAATGCCAATAAGTGACAGTCCGACAGCACCAACAGGGTTCGGAACTAATACACGTAATTTTTCTTCAGTGTTTGCAGAGGCAGGACATACCATTGGATATGGAGGATGTCAAAATCAACGTCATGACCCTCAATGGAAAACCCCATGGCCTCTAGGACAGAATGCTAAGCATGTAAACTTTGAGTTATTACCTATCTTACATCCCGGCCAAGAGAAGTTCGGAGAGAAATCTTTTGATTCTTGGGTTAGTACTTTTAAGCCAGACCTTTTATTAACACATTTAGACATACAAATGTTTGCACATATAACAGATAGAAAGTCACCAAAGCAAGCAACTGTACCTGTGGTTAATGAAAAGGGTCAGATACTCAGTCGTAAAGAAAGGGCTGATATGATGAATAATTTATTTAAAGGTATACTCAAGGGACCTCCTTGGAAGTTAGCTTCTATTATACCTTTCGATGGTTTACCTTCTATACCACAATGGATAGACCCACTAAACCAAATAGATTATCCTGTCTTTATGTCTCAATATGGTTCTCAAGTAGCCAAATGGGATTTCCCTGATTGGTATGAAAAGAAGCCCGGCTTCGTAATACCACACGGTGTAGATTCTAATTTCTTTAAACCTAAATTTAAGATGAATAAACCTTCTGCCTTTATAGTAGGAACTGTAGCACGAAATCAACATAGGAAAAATATACCTCGTTTGATAAGAGCTTATGCGAAATTTGTTAAAGATAATAAGTTAACCCCTGCTGAGACTATGCTTAACTTACATATGGACTGGACTGATTATATGGGTTGGAATATACCTTATTTAATGCATTACTATGAGATTTCTGATTACTTAATGCCAGCAGCTATGGGTAGTCTTGATAAAGGAGAAGCTCCAGATGATGCAGGTATGGTAGATATATACAATAGCTTTGATATTTTTGCACTACCTACTGCTGGAGAAGGGTTTGGTATACCTACATTAGAAGCCATGTCTTGTGGTCTTCCTATAGTTATAACTAATTATACCACTTCTTATGAACTGGTGGGTAGTGATAATCCTTATGAAGAGGTACCATTATGGCCACAGGGTATGGAAGCTGAGAATGGAAGAGACCATTTAGAACCTGAAGATTTTACAGATAGAGGTATACTAGTTCCTTATAAGGATATGTGGTGGGATACACCAGCTAGAGCAGCACCTCAGAGAGCTATTGTTTCAGAGATGGCAATGGCTGAAGCTATGACATATTATTATAAAAACCCACAGAAGAAAGCAGAACATGGTAAAAATGCCAGAAAGTATGCTAAGAAACATTATGATTGGAACACTGCCATAGGACCACGTTGGTTGAAATGGCTTAAGGAGGTTGTGGGACAGGATATAGACTGTTCCCTTCTTAAATAATGAATTTAATATTTAACATGGAAAATGTTATATGCACTAAGAATGATAATATGAACCACTGTAAACCCTTAGTTAATGTTACTGAGTTTATGCAATGGATAGATATGAAAGGACATCATATAACTATATGGTGTGAAAGAGAAAACACTCTTGAAAATAAATTAATGACAGAGGAATGGTTAAAATGGAACCAAGTGCCTTATAAAAGATTACTCTTTGATAGGCCAGAGAATCCATTATTTGTAGACGAAACACCACCAAATGCTAAGTACTACAAAAGTATAGGAGATAATGGAATAGTATCAGAACTATTCGAGGAATGGAAAAATGATAGACAACACGAACAGAGAACAAGAGACTCTAGGTAGCGTAGGACCTTTCGTTAAGGTCACATGGCATGATGCCGCCAGCTCATGGAAACAGTATAGAATTAATGCAGAAGACCCTCAAGAACATCTCACTCTATGTGAGACAGTAGGGGAATTAGTAGCTAAAGATGATAAAGCTATAGTCTTAGTTATGCATGGTTCACAATGTGATGGAGCTGACATCATGGCGATACCCAGAGATTGGTGTCAGAAGATTGAAGTAATGGAGATAGTAGGAGAATGTATTACAGAGAATTCGGAATCCCAGCCAGAATAGCTAAATGTTTTAACACTGATGACATAGAAACTCAGGTTAAGAAATATAACGGTGAAAAAAATTGTTATGTTAGTGTTTATACATTTAATGATATGAAGCCCGATGGCAAGACTAATTACGAGTCTGCATATCTTAACACTATTTGGTTTGATTTTGATGATGTAAAGGATATAAGCAAATGTTTAAAGGATGTGAGAAAATTTATACGCCGGTTCTGCAAACCGAACAAGATAACCCCTCGGATATATCTTACAGGGGGCAAGGGCTTTCAAATGAATATAGACTTCCACTCTGCAGTGGACTTATCCCACGCTATAAAGCGTGAAAGTATTAAAGACTATTTAAAATATTTAAAAAGCACATATAAACTATCCACGTTAGACGATATATGTATTAATAATAGTGTTTCCTGTATGAGACGTATAGTTAATACACAATATATATCTAAATTAACTGGAGAGGCTACAGGAGTATGGTGTACACAATTTCCAGTGGAAGCAATTATGAAGATGGATGCTACAGAGTTAGTAGCCTTAGCTTTAGAAGATAATGCACGAGTTATACCTATGGTTAAGAGTAAGAAAGCTCAACGTCTCTTTGTAGAATTCCTATGTGATAAGTATGATATTAGACATACTGTATCGCACGGTGTAGACTATCTCTTAAATGAGATTAGTAAGAAAGTAAGCGTTATTACGCCTAGCTTTACTATGTCTAGTGAGTATATCAAGCCCCCTAGAGAATGCGTATTAGAGCTAATAGAGGGTAATATAAAGCGTGGTCATAGCAGCCACGAAGAGAATAATATTATAGCCACAGAACTAATTAATGCTGGCTATAGAGATATAGACATTCACTTTATCTTTGAAAGTATCTATAATGAGCCCGGTGGAGATTGGGGTTGGTATACCAACGATGCTAATAAACCCGGCCGCCAAATTACACAGATTAGGCAGAAAGCTTTAAATAGGTATTCAAATGATAAGTTAATAGAACTAAAAATCTGCAAGGATAAAAAATGTTCTTGTAGTTAGGAATGAAAAATGGTAACATTAAAAAGACTAGAGAAACGTATGAACGTAGTGGAAGAATGGCTAAAAGATTTCGAGAAGGGAGCAGGTCCAGCTCAAACTATGGATAATGTTAATTGGCTTATAGCTCAGTGTAGAACTATAGGACAACAATTAGCTGACAAATCAGGACACTGTCAACAGCTCGAAATGATGCACCAACAAAATGGTATGGCCCTTCAGACATTTATCGAAGAAAAAGATTTAGTAATGGACTGGCAAGCACATATAACGAAATTACAAGAGGAACAAAATGCCCTTCAAGAGTCAAAAGCAGAGGAAGTATCTGTACAAGAACAAGCCGAAAGTAGCGAAGAAACTATCGAAGCACCCGTCGAAGAAGAAGGCTAAGAAGTCCTCACGGAGAAAGAAATAATGGCTAAAAAAGATAAAGTTACTAAAGAAGAAGCTGTAGAAGAAATCTTAAAAGAAGTACCAGAAGCTGAAGTTGTAGAAGAACGTGAGCTTCCAGAAGGTACTGGAGAAGAATCTTCAGAAACACGCAGGAACCCAGTTACGGGAAGAATGCAACGTTTAATTAAAACAGCTACTGGTATCAAATACCAAAACCTTTAGGAGAATAAAATGACAAGAGTACAAGATGGAACAGGTAGCTGTGGCTGTATGTCTTCACAATCCAAATGTGATTGTAAAGAAGAAAACTGCTGCTGCTCCAAAAAAGTTCTAGTAGACCACAAATAGGATTGAACTATGGCAGCGAATGGAATTAATGTATTAACAGATTACACAATGCGTGGAGGGGAACATCCCCATATAGAAACGAATGAAATTGAAGAAGAAATAACTGGTGCAGCAATGCAAGATTTTTTATCTAATCCTCATTTTAAAGGTAAGTCTTTAAGATGGGCTTATAACTTTAAACACTTTCATACTATATACTCCTCGGGACACCCTATGATTAGAGATTGGTTGTATAAACATAGACCATATCCACAACATATAGAAATAGAACCTACTACAGCATGTGATATTAAATGTACCATGTGTGAACATACATGGTGGGACCACGAAAAGATTAAAACTTTAAGGTATGATGAATATGTTGGTATCATGGAACAATTTCCTCAATTACAACAGATAGGATTAACTGGTATTGGGACATCATATCTCAATCCATGGTATATGAAAATGATAGACTACTGTACCGAAAGAGATATAGGTATAGAATTGTTTGATACCTTTAAAGATTTAAATGAGGAAAGAGCTGAACACTTAATTAAAAGTTCAGCTTATAAAGTATATGTTTCATTAGACGCTGCTACAAAAGATACGTATGAGAAGATAAGAGTTGGAAGTAATTGGGATAAAGTAATGTCTAATATTAAGACTTTTGATAGAGTAAAGAAAAGACTTAAACAACACTTTCCTATATTTTGTTTCCACTTTATTATCACTAAATATAATATACATGAGTGTGTGAAATATTTAGATATGGTTAAAGACCTTAACATAGATGTGGCGTTCTGTCAATTTTCGAGAATGTTACATCCATACGCTGAAACTCTAGACCAGTTTGTCCATATACCAGAAGGTTTAGAAGCAGCAGTAAGACAACGAGGTGCAGAATTAGGTATACAGGTAGTATGGAACGGAAATGCTACCCTAGAAAAGGATAAAGCACCAGTAGAAGCATGTACAGTATGGGAGCAACCATTTATTTTTTCAGATGGTACAGTTATTCCATGTTGTTCATTAAACGAAGAAAATGATAGAGACCACCAGAGAAATGTAGCATCGTATGGGAATGTTTTGGAAAAGAATTTTAGAGAGATATGGCAAGGATGGGATTTTAATAATATGATTGACCACTTGGACCAAGGTAAAACTGCCCCTAACTGTGTTAATTGTATTCTATATAGACTACCTGAAGGACCTTACTATGGTGAGGCATCTGAGGATGGTGCAGCAAATATTGAGAAGTATGATGCTGAATGTGATATAGAATATGATGATAAAGGTAATATAGATACTGTATTAGTTGATGGCGAGGTCTTACACCAAGTGGAGAAATTTGAAGCATGAAAGTATTATTTGTTCAACCATCGTGCGCTTTAGACGGTGGTGCAGAAAAAGTTATAGTTAGGATGGCTAACTATCTAACAAGTAAACATATCGCTAATACTATATTAACGTGTGATATGAATACAGAGTTAAGAAAAAGAATAGACCAGCGTGGTGAAACACGTTTAGTATTATGTAAAGATTATAATGAGTTAGGTTATGTATATTCTAAGATATATCAAGACTTTGATGTAGTACATTTACATAATTGGCCTACCCCTATGTTAACATATGGAAATAGACACCCTACTGTATGGTCTTGTAATGAACCCCCTCAGAATTTTGAAGATGGAGGAAGATTCTTAAAGAAAGAAGAAATTCCTGAACAATGGAGATTCTTAGTAGATAACCATCTTAACAGGGTTATTTTAGCAGATAAGTTTAATAAAGATAGATTTATAAATTTGTTTGGTATTAAAGAAGAATCTACTACTATTATACCTTATGGTATAGACTATGAGTTCTTTGCTAATGAAAAAGAATCAGATGCAGATGTTAGAATTAATGGTGGTGGTGAAGCAATAAAACTTAAAGATAAATTTGTTATATCACATGTGGCTTATGTTCATCCTATGAAGAATCAGAAGGACACACTTAAAGCATTTATAAAAGTTAAAAAGAAAATTAAGAATGCAGTCTTACTCTTTGTGGGACAAAATGACCACGCAGAATATATGAATGAATTGAAAACATATATGAGAGTGAATAAATTAACAGACAATGAAGTAATTTTTACAGGCTTTGTAAGTCAAGAAGAAGTCAGAAATATCATGTATGCTTCTGATGTAGTGATGCACCCTGTCAAGGAACAAGGTGGATGGCTTACTGCCTTTGATGCTATGTGCACTAAAACTCCTGTTATTGTATCCAAAGATATGACAGCATCTCCTCTAGTTAAAGAAGCTGGTGGATATGTAGGAGATTATGATAAAAATATACTTAAAGTATATAAAGAGAAACCTAATTTTCATAAATCACGTGAATGGGTTTATGACAATTTAACATGGAAAAAATATTGTGATAGCATAATGGAAGAATATGAAAGAGCTATTGACGAATATGAAACCATCACAGATAGTTGGGTCAGCAATCCCGAATGGGGATTCGACGAAAGTGCTACTCGAAAAGAAATAGAAGAATTTGCTGCAAAACGTAAGCGTATTATGAGAGGAGCAGGAAAAGGACCTAAAACAAAAGTTAAAACATCAGGAGGGGGTGGAGCTGCCAACGTTGCTCAGGTTGATAGTAAAGCAGCAGATTGGAGAGATGGTAAAGAACACTCACTCGACGAGAATATGTTTACTGACGCAGCTTTAAAAATAGAAGAAAAGGTTAAAGCTAAAGATTATTTAAAGGAGGCATTTAAACGTGAAAAGAATTGAAAGACAAGCAACTGTAATGATTACAGGGATAGCAGGGTTCTTAGGAACCCACGTAGCAAAGCATTTTGTTGATAGAGGATGGAAAGTATTAGGTATAGACAACCTTACAGACTTTGAACTTAGTCACACAAAATATGATGTAGAAGCATCTAGAAAACATAATGTAGACTTCTTATCTGACATAGGAGCCAAGTTATTACTCAAAGATATAAGAACAGTCACCTCAGCTGATATGTTAGGTGTGGATTATATAATACACTGTGCTGCACAACCAGCAATGACTTTAGCTATAAAAGACCCAGCTTTAGATATGGCTACTAATGTTATAGGAACCTTCAATATGCTATCTATAGCAAGAGATTTGAACATTCCTGTAGCTAATTGTTCATCCGTACATGTTTATGGTAATGATTCTAATGAAAGTTTAACTGAAGGAGAAGACGCATTTGTTGGTAGTATGACTAACGAAGACGCTCCTATATTAATAGGTGACGTAACTCCCCTTCATGCATCTAAAAGAGCTGCAGAAATATATGCTCAAACATTTGCAGAGACATATGGAATAAGAGTAGCTAATTTTAGATTAACGGGTATGTATGGAGAAAGACAGTTCGGTGGAATGGACCATGGTTGGGTAGCTAATTTTACTATACAAACGTTAATGGAAGAAGATATTACAGTTTTCGGAACTGATAAACAGGTTAGAGATATACTATATGCAGGAGATGCAGCAAGAGCATTTGAGTTATGGTATGAAAATGGAGAAGCTGGTACATATAACATTGGTGGTGGAGAATCTAACGCCATATCTATCAAGCAGGTTCTATCAGAATTAAATAGAATAACAGAAGTAAAACAAAACATAACTGTGGATGAAGAACGTTTCGGAGATATGTGGTACTTTGTGTGTGATTCTACCAAAGCTTTAGAATTTGGTTGGTCTTCAGAAATTAGTCCTGAAGAAGGATTACCTAAGTTAGTGGACTGGGTTAAAGAAAATAAACAATTATTTAAGAAGGAAGAAAAATGAAAAGAATAGCAGTAATAGGGGGCACAGCCCTCCAAGATTTTGTAGAAGAAAATGAACACTTTAAAGAAGATGTAGTATTTTTAAATAGACATAATGGTATGTGGAAGAGGTCAGTTCCTCCCCACAAGATAGATTATAGAGCTAATATTAGAATGTTAGCAGAACTTGATATTACAGAAATTATTGCAGTGTTTGCTGTGGGGTCTTTATCTCACAAACATAAACCGGGAGATATAATTATCCCTGACTCGTTTTTAGATTTTACAAAAAACCGAGAATCTACATTTTTCGATGACGAGATACATCATCAGACAATGGGTAAAGAAATATTTCACTTACCCCCATCTGTGTTTAATATAGATGCACATATAGGTGGAACATATGTTTGTATTGAAGGTCCACGTTTTAATACACTGGCTGAAAGTAAGATGTTTCAAAAACTAGGAGGAACGTTAGTAGGTATGACTATGGTTCCTGAATGTGTTCTTGCTATGGAAGCAGGAATAAAATACACACCTTTATGTATTGTTACTGATTATGACTGTTGGATACACGATAGAAATTCCAGAGACGTAAATGTAGCACCACCTGAAGATGTAACATACGAAATGGTTCAAGAAGTGATGGCAGCAAATGAAGCCAAAATGATTGAGACTGTTAGAGTAATGTTATCATGATAGGGGTCATACCAGCAGCTGGAAAAGGTACTCGTTTAGGAGTGCCCTGTAAGGCGCTATATCCCTATCAGAATAGGTTCTTGATAGAATATGCCATACATCGTATGATGTGGGAAGGTATAGAAGAGATAGTAATTATACATCATGGAGACGATATTCCAGAGATGTTAGGCTCTATATATCAAATGGCTCTATCAAGCCCTAGCTCTATTATGGAAGAAAGGGTAGCTAAATTATACTATATAGAGCAAAAAGAACGCAAAGGTATAGCTCACGCAGTGTCCTTAGTGGCGCCTGAGTTTCCTCATGAAGATATGATGGTAATCTTTGCAGATGTATTATACTTCGGTTACGACCTTAATACGATGAAAGAATCGTTTGATAGTTCAGACAAAAGTCTTTTTGGTGTCAAGTATGTCACTAATCAGAACTTGCTGAGAGAATCTTATGGGTATGACTCCGAACGTATAGTAGAGAAACCAGAAGAGGTAGACTCATTGAGACCCTATCTCGGGTTGGGTATATACATGTTTAAACCTGACGCATATAATTTTATCAACTCAACTAAGCCCGGCTTAAATGATGAGATACAAATTACTGATACGTTAGACCTGATGTATAAGGCAGATAAAATCTCCCCATATGAACTAAAAGGAGACTATACAAACATCAACTATAGAAAGGACTTGCCAAAACTTTAAATATACACAACTACTAAAGTAATGAACCGCATGGAAGTGGAAAAAATGTTTAAGAACGAAATAGCAGAATTCATATATATGAGAACGTATTCACGTTGGCTTGATGAACAAGGTCGTAGAGAATCTTGGGATGAAACTATAGAGAGATATATAGATTTTATAAATTCAGAAATCGACAATATCCCTGAAAAGACTATACGCAAAATGAGAAATTATATGGCAGAGTTTGCTGTCATGCCTTCTATGAGATTGCTATGGTCTGCAGGACCAGCAGCTAAACGAGATAATACCTGTTTATATAATTGTTCTTTTACTAACATAGATAGTGTAGAAGCATTCGCTGAATGTCTACATATATTGATGTGCGGTACAGGTTTTGGATTCTCTGTTTCTGCTGAGAATGTTAAAAAACTACCTAAGATTCCAGAAATTAAAAACTTAAATGATTCTCATTCTGTTACAGACTCTAGAGAGGGCTGGGCAGATTCTGTTAAAATTATGATGAACTCCTTTTACGAAGGACGTGATATGGAATTCGATTACTCAAAGCTTAGACCGAAGGGAGCCAGACTGAAGACAATGGGCGGCAGGTCTTCTGGTCCGGAACCATTAGTCAAGCTTCACGAGTTCATACGTGAAACCATGTATGCCGCTCAAGGGAGGCGCCTGAACACTTTAGAAGCTCATGACATCTGTAATCAGATTGCTGAGATTGTTGTTGCAGGTGGAGTTAGGCGCAGCTCACAAATATCCCTTAGCGATTTAGAAGACGAGGCAATGCGCAGTGCAAAAGAATGGCCTTTCCCTCTGCGTCGCGCTATGGCAAATAATTCTGCCATATATGCAGAGAAACCCTCTGCCGCCCAATTTTTGAAAGAGTGGGCCTCATTGGCCCTATCAGGCACTGGAGAAAGAGGCATCTTTAATCTCGAAGGAGCCCGCAAAACTGCGCCCTCCCGTCGGTATTCTAAGCTAATAGAAGGAACTAATCCCTGTGGCGAAATAGCGCTTAGGGATAAAGAGTTCTGTAATTTATCAGAAGTGGTTGTTAGAGCTGACGATGATTTAGATAATCTTTTAGATAAGGTTGAGACTGCTACATGGATGGGGTGTATACAAGCATGCTTTACAGATTTTCCATATCTCAGAAAAGAGTGGAAAAAGAATTGTGCCGTAGAACGGCTTCTAGGCGTCAGTTTGACCGGTCAGATGGATAACCCCTCCCTAATGAACTCGGAGGCATTAAAGGCCCTTAAAGCACGTGCTATACGCATTGCACGTAAAGCATCAGGGATATTAGGGATAAATATGCCAGTAGCTATCACTTGTGTGAAGCCAAGTGGTACAGTTTCTCAATTAGTTGATGCTGCAAGTGGATGTCATCCACGTTATTCAGAATACTACATAAGGAGATATAGAATCTCTTCGACAGACCCTCTACTACAATTAATGAAAGATATGGGTGTACCAACCTCTCCTGAGAATGGACAAACAGAAGAGAATGCTACCACATGGGTAGTGTCTTTCCCAGCTAAATCACCTGAAGGTTCTATGACTCGTGAACATATATCAGCAATAGACCAATTAAAACACTATAAAAACTTACAACATAATTGGTGTGAACATAACACTTCTATAACTGTTTATATTAAAGATGATGAATGGTTCGAAGCAGGTAACTGGGTTTATAAAAACTGGGACATAATTAATGGTATATCTTTCTTACCATATGATAAAGGATACTATAAACAAGCTCCCTATGAAGAGATAGACCAAAAAACATATGAAAAGATGGAGAGAGAATTTCCTAAGATAGACTACACATTGTTATCTAAATATGAAAAAGAAGATAATACTAGTGGAAAAACAGAGTATGCTTGTGTAGGTGATAAGTGTGATATCTAATCTATTAATAGACCAGTATCTATAGGACCATCACTAATATGTTGTTTGAAATCAATAGGTTCTTGTTCTGTAGGTAAGGAACCATCATCGTGTATAACACCATCATAAGTTGCATCCCTTTCCCAAGTACCATTAAGATTAAAGTCTTGTGTATAATAATCTACACCTGTTAGGGCTTTGATTGTAACTCCTGAATCAACAGTGAGAGATTTACAGTCCTTAGCAGTTCCTTGGTCATTTTCTCCCTCATTAAATATAAAGGTATAATTACCTCCTCCACCTATTTCAGTATCGAGAAGTATAACGTCACTACCACCAGTTGGGGGTGAAGCACTTCTTACAATAGGTTGAGGTTCATTACCTATCTGTGAAAAATTAAACGTAGTACCCGAACCAGCACCAATATAATAATTATTACTACCACTGTGAGCCTTACTTGTTATTTTAGAACCAGATAGTAAATCGGTAGTACTTAATGTAAAGTATGAAGAAGCAAAATCTGTACTATTTGTACCCTTTCCTATCCATAATTTAGCTGCACCACTTAAAGTGTTACCTGCACTCCAATTACCTTTACCTGCCCAAGTAGCATTACTAGCAGTTCCTGATAAAGTACCTGTATTACCATTACCACTCTTATCAGCAACAGTAGTGCTACCTTCTCCTTCATCGAATTGCCACCATAGTTTACAATTAGTGGTTGTAGCAGTATCAAAATCTTCAAACATCATCTTTCTAATTTGGGCGTCGGTTAATGCTGTACTCCATATACTAGCTCGACCTATCGTTCCTGCAAAGGCACGATTAACAACACCATAATCAGTCTGACCTCCTACCATTACTGATGCAGTATCTTCTTTAGCCTCATTACCTAATGCTGCTCCAGATGCTTCTAATTTACCATCAAAATATAATTTATAACCATTAGTCTCATCAATAGTCATTGCTACGTGATGCCATTGGGTATCGTCCCAGTTTTGAACTTTAGCCTGATTCCATATTTCGGTTCCTCCATTCTCCCATTCAAATCCTAGTCTATAATTACCGGAAGCTGAAACAGGATTAGATGAAACTATAATATTCCATCTATTATTACCGAAAGGATTTATAAGCCCCGCTTGGTCCATTGGTTTAGTGTTATCTACCTTAAACCATACCTCAGCCGTAGCAGCTGTAGCACCTGACAAACCTGTGAAACCTTCTTTCACTACATATTGACTGGATACACCCTTAACTCCATCAGTAATAACAGCAGAAGAACTAGCAAACAATCCACCCCTATCACTATAATTACCAGTTACAGATGCCTTACCTGATGGGTTAGTGTATGTTCCGCCCTCAGCTATTATAAGATTTTTAACCATCCTTGATGTATTACTATCGCTACCTACAGGTCTATTTTGTCCACTAAAGGCTCCTGCTATAATAAAATTACTATCAGCAAATAATCTATCTTGATTGATTCTACCATCATTAGTACCTCCACCATCCCAAAATACATTCTTATACCATGCAGCTCCTGCTGTTGTACCATTAGGGCTCATATATTGTCCTGATGCTAAATTAGTCCACAAAGTAGCTGAATCTTCCCCATGCACAGTAGCATTATTATCTTCCATATAGCTACCATAAACTTTAACTAAAGCTCCAGTTACATTAAACGTAGAACCAGAACCTATATCCATACCACTAGCAGCAAAGATAGAACCACTATTTACTTTGAGGGTACTTCCAGCACCATCATTAGTTGTTACACCTTGTGTGAAATCTACACTATCCATATTAATGGTAGCACTATCATCTATCGTCTGCGCCGATAAGAAATCTGCATTAGATATATTAGTTGTAGTAGAATGAAAATCAAACTTACCAGCGGTACCAGTTATTTGCATAGGATAAGCCTCCGAAGCACCAGATATATTATTAGTACCGTTTGTCATTTTAATTCCAGTATTAACTGTCAAATCTAAATGACCACTTTGAGAGTCTGTACCAAAGACCATAGGTTCATTAGTATAAATATTACATGCTCCTCCACCATATCCTACTGGTCCTGTATTCATACTATTTTCTACAGTTATTCCTCTTTTAAGATAACAGAACCCCGCATTAAAATTCCAAAAGGTAGGATTAACACCAGCTGTGCCAGTTACTTCAGGGTCTCCAGTTCCCTGTAAAAGATTAACAGTTCCACTGTTATGAATAAAAGTACCACCATCAAGATTAAATATACTTTGACTTCCTGCATTATGGTCAATGATAGTATTCCCACTAGTAGCATAATATGTACCATCAGACGTAATCTTGAGCTGCCCAAAAGTATTATGTGTTCCACTTGTTTGAGGATATCCATCTTTTCCAAAGTAACCATTAATTAATGCAGTTCCCGAAATAGTAAAAGCTTGAGTTGTAGTAATAGGGCGGAAAATAACATCAGTACCTAAAGTAAAATTGTTGCCTATGGTACATCCATACATTTCTACAGTACCAGCAGCCCCAGATAAAATTATATTATAAAACGAATCATCAGGGTCAGTAAAAATATCTGCACCATTGTAAGCAGATGGATTAAAATAAACAGTACCACTATTATGAGTAAAGGTTCCATAATTACTTCTCCATAAATAACCTGAAGTAGTACTTGGCCCAGTTATAGTAGTTACTGCCCCTGTAGCAGCAGCATATGTACCACCCGCTTGAACAAGTAA